>Ga0207674_10002324_pt1 | contig 24081 bp, 21 predicted proteins | sample KBSCornC72_FD_184303 | JGI IMG/M metagenome (GOLD analysis project Ga0207674, IMG submission 184303) | Corn rhizosphere microbial communities from Kellogg Biological Station, Michigan, USA - KBS Corn C7-2 (SPAdes) (version 2) | ecosystem: Host-associated > Plants > Roots > Rhizosphere > Soil ...
ATTGGAGCCTTCAAATAAGACTACTTCGAAATCGTTGTTGAGGAGTGAGGCTTGGCTGGCGATTTCCATGTCGCCGCCGTAGTTGCGCACGCGGGACACGAGGGCGAATCCATGTTGGGTTTGGCGGCCGTCGATCTTGGCGTTGAACTGGCCGACGGTGGTGAAGAATTCGCCTAGGCCCGCGGCCCAATATGCTATTTTTCCGGCACGGGCTTTTAAGGCGGGGTTTACTTTGGTGACGATGGTAGCGTCCAGGCCGGCGCCGGCCATTAGCAGGAAGAAACGCGGCTCGCGGAACGGGGTGCAGAGTCTGCCTACGGCGATGCGGCGTTCCTCGCAAGTGCCCAGGCGGGCGATGGCGCGTTCTAAGCCGTTGCCGAGGCCGAGTTCGTTGGCAAGGACGTTGGCGGTTCCGCCGGGGACAATGCCTAGCGGGACGCGCGAGGGGATTACGCCGTTGGCTACTTCGTTGATGGTTCCGTCGCCGCCCAGGACTAAGATCAGGTCGGCTCCGGCGGCTACGGCTTCGCGGGCTAATTCGGTGGCATGGCCGGCGGCGGCGGTGGGGGTCAGTTCGGCCACGATACCTACTTTTTTCAGGGCATCAATGGTACGTTGGAGAATGCGCGCGGGCTGCCGCCGGAATTTGCCCGCGACAGGATTGTAGATCAGGACCGGCTGCTGATATTTAGCTATCTTTCAAGTATAACTTCCCTGTGAGTTCTGTTCCCCAGAAAATCTCGGCGCTGCGCGAAAGGATCGCGCATCATGAGTACCTTTATCACGTGCTGGATGCTCCGGAAATCACGGACGCCGAGTACGACCGGATGATGCGGGAACTGCTGGCCTTGGAGGCGGCGCATCCGGAGTTGGTCACGGATGATTCGCCTACGCAGCGGGTGGGGGGGAAGCCTCGGGAAGGCTTCGTTAAGGTAAAGCATTCGTCGCCGATGCTGAGTTTGGATAATGCGCTGAATGAAGACGAGCTGCGGGATTTTGACCGGCGGGTGCGGGATTTGTTGGGTGGGGAAGAATTTGAGTATGTCGCGGAGTTGAAGCTCGATGGGCTGTCGCTGGCGGTGCATTATCGTGACGGGAAGTTTGCCCAGGCGGTTACGCGGGGGGATGGGGCTATCGGCGAGGATGTCACGGAGAATGCGCGGACGATTCGCTCGATTCCGTTTCGTGCGAAGGCGGAGGAAGTGCGGGGGGAAGTGGTTTTCAATCGCAAGAGTTTTGACAAGTTGAACGAGGATCGCGCGGCTCAAGGGCTGCCGGTGTTTGCGAATCCGCGGAATGCGGCGGCGGGCTCGCTGCGGGTGCTGGATCCTACGATTACGGCTTCGCGAAGGTTGGATTACTTCTCTTATTATTTGGTGCCGGCGCCGGCTACGCAGCATGAAACGCTGGAGGGGTTGGCAGCGATGGGATTCAAGGTGAATCCGAATTGGCGCAAGTGCAAAGACATCGAGGCGCTGGTGGCGTTCTGCAAGGGGTGGGAAGAAAAGCGCGATGGGCTGCCTTATGAGATTGATGGCGTCGTGGCCAAAGTTGATGCGGTCGCGCAGCAGCAGAGGCTGGGGTGGAGGCATAAGGCTCCGCGGTGGGCGATTGCTTTTAAGTTTCCGGCTCGGCAGGAGGAGACGGTTGTCGAGGACATTGGGGTTAGTGTGGGGCGCAGTGGCACGTTGACGCCGGGGGCGTTTTTTCGTCCGGTGAATGTAGGCGGGGTGATGGTTTCTAAGGCTACGCTGCACAACGAGGATGAAGTGGAGAGGCTCGGCGTGCAGATCGGGGATACGGTGCTGGTGGAGCGGGCGGGGGATGTGATTCCTCACGTGGTGCGGGTGGTCAAAGAGGGCGAGCATCGGCGGCCGTTCCGCATGCCTACGAAGTGTCCGGTGTGCGGCGGGGAGATTGTGCGGGCGGAGGGGGAGGCGGCTAGCCGGTGTATCAATATTAGTTGTCCGGCGCGGTTGCGGGAATCGATTCTGCATTGGGCGGCGCGTGGGGTCATGAATATTGACGGCATGGGCGAGGCGTTGGTGGATCAACTGGTGGATAAGGGGCTGGTGAAGAACGTCGCGGATTTGTATGCGCTGAAGCTGGATGATTTGATGGGGCTGGAGCGGATGGGAAAGAAGTCGGCGGAGAAGGTGCTGGGTAATATTGATGCTTCGCGAAAGGCTCCGCTGCCGCGGATTTTGAATGGGCTGGGAATTCCGTTTGTAGGGGAGCGGACGGGGCAGTTTCTGGCGGAGGAGTTTGGGGATCTGGATAAGATCGCTTCTGCCGACGAAGACGAGTTGCAGAAGGCAGAAGAGGTGGGTCCGAAGGTTTCTCGCAGCATCTTCCAGTTTTTCCAGGAGAAGCATAATCATGCTTTGATCGAGAAATTGCGGGAGGCGGGATTTTCGTTCACTCACGCGGTCAAGAAGCGCGAAGGCGGACCGCTGGCGGGGAAGACGCTGGTGTTGACGGGGACGTTGCCGAATCTGGCGCGGGAAGAAGCCAAGCTGCGGATTGAGGCGGCGGGGGGCAAGGTGGCGGGGTCGGTGAGCAAGAAAACCAATTATGTGGTGGCGGGGGAAGAGGCGGGGTCGAAGCTCGACAAGGCGCGGGAGTTGGGGGTCGAGGTTCTCGATGAAGCCCGGCTGCTCGCTATGATCGGGGACGCGGCTGAGTAACGGATGCATCATTTACTGGACATTTTGAAAGAATTGGGACCGGTGGGGGTGCTGATTCTATCGATGGTGGAGTCGGCGGGGATTCCGAATCCTGGCGGGACGGACTTTTTGCTGCTGTTTATTACGGCGGCTCGGCCGCAGGACGCGGCGTTGACGGCGGCGTTGGCTGTGGTGGGGTCGTTGGTGGGGAGTTTGTTCTTCTTTGAAGTGCTGCGGCGCGGGGGCGAGAAGTTTTTAGCGAAGTACACGGCGTCGGGGCGGGGGCTGCGGTTTCGGGCTTGGTTCCTGCGCTACGGGATGATTACGGTTTTTATTCCGGCGTTCCTGCCGATTCCGATTTTGCCTTTCAAGGTCTTCGCTGCCTGCGCGGGAGCGATGGGGGTTACGCGCAAGCGGTTTATGCTGGTGCTGTTTGCGGCGCGGTTGCCGCGCTATGCGGCGCTGGCGTATTTGGGCTCGAAACTCGGGGAAAATTCGGGGGTTTGGCTGCGCGAGCATGGCTGGTATTTGCTGGCTCTGGCGGTGGTGTTGGCGGCGGGGCTCACGCTGGTGGTACGGCGGGCTAACCGGGAGGCGTTACAGCTGGAGTAGTCGCGTGGCTGTCCAACAACGTTAGACTATTGCCAACATCCAGCCTGGTATTACGAGCCCCATTCAAAATTGAACACAATGGCTGGGACTGTAAATAACTTTCTACAGCGGCACCCGTTCCTACGCCGTGCAGTTCTAGCCGTCATCGTTTTTTTCTGCTTCCGGGCCGCGAAGTTGGAATTCGCCGCAATGCAACTGTACCAGGAGGTTATCAGGTGGCCCTTAGTACAGGCATCTATCAAATCTAGTGCTGTCTCCAATTCAGCTTATTCGTGGAGCGGAAAGCGGAACCGATACTGCCCGATGCTGGAGTACTCGTACTCATTAAAGGGGCGCGAATACATCGGGTACAACGGAGTATTCGATTTCGTCTGTTGGCCCGACGCCACAGATTTCGTTGCGCGGCATCAACCGGGAACGCTGGTTAAGATCGCCTATGACCCCACTAACCCATCAGTCACTATCATTCCTGATGCGGTGCGCGACCCAGGCTACCCCTGGGGCGACATAGGCGGCGGCATTATTTTTTCTTTGATCTTACTTGCAGACTTTTTGGGGGGTCGAAAAGCTAGTTCCAACGGAACCACTACTGAATAACGAGCCCTATTTGGTAAAACGTATAAGTCTCGCAGTGCTCGTTTTGAATGTGACCGGTAGCTTAGTCTACCTGCTAGCAGTTTCGCCAAGCTGGATGAGACCTGAAGAGAAGGGATTGAATTCCATCACTGGAGAGCCTTTCGTCTGGGCTATCTCCGCCCTACCTATCTATGCAATCTTCTTTTTTCTAGATCTGATTTGGGGATTCTTTATCGTCAGCCAGCGACAATGGCGAATCGGTCGCTTGTGGGTGTTGGTAGCGCTTATTTGGCGTGTTGCGATTGCTGTAGATTTTGCGCACCACTAAAGCCGCAACCTTATATCGAGGACAATCCTGGTCGGCGGCTGTGCCGCACATGATCGACGGCGTCATCTATGGCACTGTCGATTTCTTCCTCAGGAACATCAACGGTCTGCTGCGCGCGCCGATTCAGGAACTCCTCGAGTTTTTGGGCGATTGCGGCGCGATTGCCGGTTGGGGGGATCTGCTGGGGCGGAACGGCTACGACGCTGACTTCCTCGTCGGCCTCGATGGGGCGGCCCAAGAGCTGCTCTACGGCGGACTTCACGCTTTGCGGCAAGTCGCTGGCTTTTTGGCTGGAGACATTTCGCATGGCGTATGTTTTCTACACTCCGATCGCACCAAGCCGGGAGCGGTACAATTGAGGTGAAGTTACTCCCCCATGGTTGTCAGCCCCACTATCACTGAAGAAATCGCCGAATTGAAGCGCAGCCGGAAGGCTGTCATTCTGGCGCATCATTACCAGGACGCGGAGATTCAGGAGTTGGCGGATGCTGTCGGGGATAGTCTGGAGTTGGCGCGGCAGGCTCGGGACTTTGCGGGCGAGGTGATTGCGTTTTGCGGGGTTTGGTTTATGGCGGAGACGGCCAAGGTTTTGAATCCGGAGCGCATTGTGGTGGTGCCGGATAAGAACGCTGGGTGCAGTTTGGTGGACAGCTGTTCGGTGGAGGATCTGCGGGCTTGGAAGCGGGCGAATCCGGAGTACGCTGTCGTCTCTTATATCAATACTTCCGTCGAGGTGAAGGCTGAGAGTGACATCTTGTGCACTTCGCGGAATGCGGTGAAGATTGTGAATTCGATTCCGGCGGAGCGGCCGGTTATGTTTTTGCCGGATTTGAATCTGGGCAATTATGTGAAGCAGCAGACTGGGCGCGAGAACATGAAGATCTGGCAGGGGGCTTGCATCGTGCACGCCACTTTTCCGGCGCGGCGGGTTACGGCGGCTCGAGTGGAGCATCCGAACGCGCTGGTGGCGGCGCATCCTGAGTGTCCGCGGGATGTGCTGGCGATGGCGGATTTCGTTGGGTCGACTTCGGCGATTGTGGATTGGTGTGTGGGGCACGAGGCGCAGGAGTTTATCGTGATGACGGAGAGCGGGGTGCGGTACTCGCTCGAGAAACGGGCGCCGGGGAAGAAGTTTTACTTCGTGGCCAATGAGCAGTGTAATTGCAGCGAGTGTCCTTACATGCGGCTGAACACGCTCGAAAAACTGCGGGATGCTTTGCAGAATCTGCAACCGCGGGTGGAGTTGGCGGCGGACGTGATGGAGCGGGCGCGGCTACCGATTGAGCGGATGCTGGCGGTGAAATGAACGTGACTCCTCTTATCGATACTTTCGACCGGGTGCACGATAACCTGCGCATCAGCGTAACCGACCGCTGCAACATCCGCTGCTTCTACTGCATGCCGGAAGAAGGCGTGAAGTTTCAGCCTCGAGAAGAGATTCTGACGTTCGAGGAGATTGAGCGGTTCGTGCGCGTAGCGGTGACGCTGGGTGTGCGCAAGCTGCGCATCACAGGCGGAGAGCCGCTGCTGCGCAAGGGGCTCGCGCAATTGATTCACCGGCTGGGCGCGATCGAGGGAATTCAGGATATGGCGATGACCACCAACGGGGTGCTGTTGGCGGAGCAGGCGCAGGAACTCTACGATGCCGGGTTGCGGCGGTTGAACATTCATTTGGATACGCTCGACCGGGCGCGCTTTCAGCAGATCACGCGGCGGGATGATTTCGGGCGGGTGATGGACGGCATTGAAACTGCGCTACGCATTGGCTATCCGGTGATCAAGATCAATGCAGTGGCGGTGAAGAATTTAGTAGAGGAAGATATCGTCCCGCTGGCGCGGTTTGGGCGCGAGAACGGGATTGAAATTCGCTACATCGAATTCATGCCGCTGGATGCGCAGGGGATTTGGGATCACGGCAAGGTGCTGTTGACCGATGACATGATCGCGATGTTGACGCACGGGATCGGTCCGCTGCGGGAGATTCCGGACAACGATCCGCGGGCTCCGGCTACCGAATATGAATTTGCGGATGGTAAAGGGCGGGTGGGGTTCATTGCTTCTGTCAGCAAGCCGTTTTGTCTGAATTGCAATCGCATACGGCTGACGGCCGATGGCAAGTTCCGCTACTGTCTGTTTGCGATTGAAGAGACCGATATGCGGGTGTTGCTGCGGAACGGTGGTCCGGATTCGGCGATCGCGGACGCTGTGCGGGCGTCGGTGAAGGACAAGTGGATCGGCCACCAGATCAATACTGCGAAGTTTGTGCCTCCGCCGCGGCCGATGTACTCGATCGGCGGGTAGCTATTTCTTCAGCACGGTTTGCCAGTCCAGCACGATAGTGACGGGCGTAGCCGTCGCTTCCTCAATGGGAGCGTTGATGAGAAAGCGCTGGCCGTCAGGGGAGTCCCAGCGCCAGGACGAAATGGCTCCGCCACCGCTGCCGCCTAGGATGGATGTTTTGAAGAGTGCCTTGGGCACGCCGAGTTTGAAGTTTCCGCCAGTGGAGGAGACATCCACCGCCATCAAAGTGCTGTCGGGCGCGACATAGAATAGCTCTTTGCTATCGCGGCGCCAGCGCGGCTGGCTGCCTCCGCCATTCGACACCGACCATTGCCCGGCGGAGGACATGGGGAATGGCTGTACGTAAACTTCCTTGCTACCGGTTTCGCTGGAAGTGTACACGACCCAATGGCCGTCAGGCGAAAACCGGGCTTGGCCGATGTTGAATGCGGTGACCAGGTAGGGGACCGGTTTGCGATCCCCCTCCATGGGCAACACCCAGAGGCCGGTACGGGCATCCTTTCCCCGTTGGGTGAACAGCAGGAATTTGCCATCGCGGGAAAAATCCATGGGAGTCTTGGCTTCGGTCGAGTGCACCAGCAATTCGGCTTGGCCCGCGCCGTTGGCTGGCTTGAGATAAATATCGTCGGCCTGGCCGCCGCCGGGGGCGTAGGCGATCTTGGCGCCATCGGGAGTCCAGGTGCCGTTGCCCGCACCGGCACCTTCGAAGGTAAGGCGGGTGCTGACGCTGCGCTGGAGATCCAGTTGCCACACCACCCACGTGCCGGCGTCATCGACGCGGCCTTCGGCGACGCGCGTTCCATCGGGCGAGAGCGACATCTCGTCGCGAGTAGCGGCTTCTCCGACGTGGCCCAACACTTTTCCTTGGCAGTCGTACCAAGTCAACTGGCGGTTGTTTCCTCCGGTTAACGCGTAGCCCAGTACGCCGTTGTTCGAGACGGAAAAAAGACCGTAAAATAAGTTGGAACTTACTTGATCCGCGAGTTGAACGGGCTGGCCGGCGAGCTCCAGGCGGCCAGCGTCGAAGGGCTGGGTCATGCGGAAAGTTACTGCTTGGTCCACTCGCCGATCCAGTCGAGTACTGTGTGATCCCACGGCAGGCTGTTCTGCGGCTTCAGACCCAGTGGCCTTCGTCGGAGAACAGCAGAAGTTTCGAGGGCACTTTCTGCTGCTGGAGCACGGTGAACAGTTGCAGCCCTTGGCCGGTGACGTCGCGGAAATCCTGTTCGCCGTGAATCACCAGCGTGGGCGTCTTGAACTCACGCGCATTAAGTGGAGGGTGAAAACTTTTCGTACAACTCCAGGTTATCCACGGCGGCTCCCTTCATCTCCCACAGCGAGAACCATTGTCCACCGCGCCGCGCCGGGACACCGCGAACAGCTAGGAGCCGCTCTCCGCCAGCGTCCCGCCCCTGGCAACAAACTGGCCCGCACCCTAGTCCTCACCCTCCTTGAAGGCGCCAATTGGAATTTCGTCGAGATCGACCGCTATAACTCCTTGCGGGATCTCGTGGCGAACGAAGCCAACGACCGCGCGTCCATGCTCAAAGGCGAGGCGGCTGGTTCGAGATCCGCAACCACTCCGACTGCCATACCCGACACCGCCGCCGACCGCATCACTCCGTAATCGTCCGTAACGCTCGGAATCCGCCTGAACTATTTATTCAACCCGGCGGTCCAGTTCTGGACCACGGTGACGCCTTCGGCCGAGGCCTGCGTCGGCGGCATAATCAGGAAGCGCCGGCCGTCGGCGGAGACGTCGTAGCGATAATTGAGGTTGGCGCTAGCCACGGGGCCGAACAGCGGCCGTAACTCGCCGACCTCGATGGCATCGCCCTTGACGATTAGCGCCGCCGACATGAGCCTGCTGTCAGGCCCGACGTAGAAAATCTCCTTGCCGTCCCGCCGCCATCGTGGAGTCACGCCGCCCCCTACCGAAATCTGGCGCTTGCCGTTCGCACCTGGAAAACGCTTCATATAAACTTCGGCTCGTTGCGACTCATTCGAGACATAGGCGACCCACTTTCCATCGGGGGAGAACTGGGCGCTGATCTCATTAAAAGACGACTGTGCAAACGGGAAAGGTTTAAGCGGCGCGCCGGGTCGTTCCGGGGTCAACGGTAGGACCCATACATCGCTGCCCGTTACCGCTCCCGTGGTGTGATACAGGAGAAACATGTCGTCCGGGGACCAGCTCGTGGGCGTCTTTTCCAAGTTAGAGGAGTAGAGCAGTTCCTCGGTCCCCGTGCCATCCGCAGACTTGCGATACAGATCGGCATGTTGCTTCCGGCGAGAAGCGAAGATGATGCTGCGCCCGTCGGGAGACCACACCGGACTGCTGTCGACTGCGGGATCGAAGGTGAAGCGGGTGCGCAGGCCCCGGGCGGCGTCGTATATCCAGATGTTGCCATTGTTTATGGTGCCGCCAGGAGCCACTGCGGCTGCCACGTTTTTCCGGTCCGGCGAAAACTCGAAGTCGTTGATGTTGTCGGGTTCGCCCAGCAGTCCCAGTTGCTTTCCACTCCGATCCACCCAGGTCAGTTGGAAGGTGCCGCCGGCGGAGCCGGTGCGGAACGCCAGCAAGCCGTCGGTGGACGCGGAAAAATCGGCGTAGGCTGTGGTCAACCGCCGCTGAATCTGCTGCTCCAGAGGAGCGGCCTCTCCGGTGGCAACCCCACGCCGGGCATCGAAGGGCTGGGCTATTAAAGTCTCCTGCCGCAAAAACAGCAGCAGGCCTTGGGAATAGATGGCCTCGGAATCGGCCTCTCCGATCACGTGGTCCCCCGTCGAGGCGATGTCACCCATATGGATCGTGTTGTGGTCGCTGTTGCCTTCGTGCGTCACCGAGTAGAAAAAATGCCGCCCATCGGGCAGGAACCAGGGTAAGCGGTGGGAGACTTCGCCAGGCCTGATTTGGGTCACGGGGCTCGCGATGCCGCCGCCCTGGGGAATCCGCATGATCGGGCTGTTGCGGGTGGGGGCGAACAGAATCACGCCTCCGCTGTTGCCATCGCGGCCCCAGGTTCCCCCGCGCCCGGCGGGCATATCCGCCAGCGCAAGCGCTGGACCACCGGCGATCTCGATTCGCTTGAGCTGGCCGCCCGCGAAGAAACCGATTGACTTGCTGTCCGGCGACCAGAATGGGTAATTGGCGCCCTGGGTCCCCGCCAGCGGCTGTGCAGACATGGAGTTCAGCGGCCGCACCCACAAGTGTCCTTGGGTGCCGGGTTCCGAGAAGACTAAATAGTGGCCGTCCGGGGAGATCCGCTGGTCGGCGTCGGACACATTCTCCGGCAGAGGGATTTGGAAGCGTAGGCTGCGCTCCTGGGGCGCCTGTTCCCGGAAATGGAGGAAGGACACGTCTACCGCGTACACGATCGCAAGCACCGCCACGCCCCATGCCACCCAACCCAACCGCGACGCGTGTGCCGTGCTGACCGCCCCCTCCGGTTCCTTGCACATGTTTTGGATCGCGATGCGCGCCTCGCCGATGTCGCGCAGGCGGGTTTTCACGTCGCGGTCGAGGCAGCGTTTCACCAAATCGCGGATTACGCGCGGCGTGGCCGAAGGCAGTTTGTCGAAGTCGATGGGCGCTCGCAACACGCTGGCCAAAATGTGCGCGATGGTGTCGCCGGTGAACAGGCGCTGACCGGTGAGCATCTCCCAAAACACCGCGCCGAAGGACCAGATGTCTGTGCGCTTATCCAGCGCTTGTCCACCGGCCTGCTCCGGACTCATATATCCCGCGGTCCCCAAGACCATGCCCTCTTGCGTAGCGCCCATGGTTAATGTGGGAGAGTTACTCGGATCGCCACTAGCTGTAGCGGAGGGCTGGGTGATGGCGGCCAATCCGAAGTCGAGAACCTTGACGACTCCGGCTGGCGTGATCATGATGTTCGCGGGTTTCAGATCGCGATGAATGATGCCTTTGTCGTGGGCCGCCTCCAGCGCTTCCGCGACTTGTCCTGCGATGCGCAGCGCTTCACCCAGCACGAGCGGTACGCGCAAGGTCCGCCCTGGAACCAGCTCCATCACCAGCGCCCGCCCGGCGTCGGATTCGCCTATTCCCTCATGGATGACGTAAATCTGCGCGATGTTGGGATGATTCAGCGCCGCCAGTACTTTCGCTTCACGCTCGAACCGCGCGAGTCGCTCGGGATCACGCGCCAGTGTCGTTGGCAGCACCTTGATGGCGACGTCACGATCCAGCTTAGTGTCACGAGCCTTGTACACCTCGCCCATGCCACCCGCGCCAATGGGCGCAAGGATCTCGTAGGAGCCCAGATGCATCCCTGCGGAGAGAAGCATGACTCGCCAAGTTTATCGAATTAAAACGCGGACAGTTACTGCTTGGTCCACTCCCCGAGCCAGTCGAGGACTGTGTGATACCACAAGAGGCTATTTTGCGGCTTGAGGACCCAGTGGCCTTCATCGGGGAACAATAACAATTTTGAGGGGATTTTTTGCTGCTGCAGGACGGTGAATAGTTGGAGGCCTTGGCCGGTTACGTCGCGGAAGTCTTGTTCGCCGTGGATCACTAGTGTCGGGGTTTTGAAGTCGCGGGCGTAGGTGGAGGGGGAGAATTTTTCGTAGAGGTCGGGGTTGTCGACGGCGGTACCTTTCATTTCCCACAACGGGAACCATTGCTCTTCGGTTTCGCGGGACCAGCTGGCGAGGTCGAAGACGCCGCCGTGGGAGACGATGGCTTTGAAACGGGTGGTGTGGCCGTTCATCCAGTTCACCATGTAACCGCCGTAGGAGGCTCCGGCGGCGGCCATGCGGGTGTTGTCTATATATGGTTGGGCGGCGACGGCGTCTACTACGGTCATGATGTCGTCGTAAGGCTTGCCTCCCCAATCGCCGTTGATTTCGTCGATGAATTTCTGGCCGTAGCCGGTGGAGCCGCGGGGGTTGGGCTGCACCACTACGAAGCCGGCGGAGGCGAAGACTTGGGCGTTCCAGCGGTAAGTCCACGATTCGCCCCAGGCGCCTTGGGGGCCGCCGTGGATTAGGAAGACTACCGGGTATTTTCTGGTGGGCGTGAAATTAGGCGGCTTGGTGATAAAGGAATGGACGCGGGATTTGTCGGGGACGTCTACCCACAATTCTTCTAACGGGGTGAGAGTGGCGTTGGCTAGGAGTGCGTCGTTGAGATGCGTGAGGGCAACGCCGGCACCGCCTCCGGAACTCGCGCGGAAGATTTCGAGCGGGCGAGAGCCGCTTTCTTCGGTGTAAATCATGGTGCGGCCGTCGGAGGTGAACTGGACGTCGTCGAGGCTCGACTGACCGCTGATGATGCTGCGGACTCCCCCGCCGGTCGCGGAGATCATTTGGAGTCCGGTGCGGCCGCGGTCTTCGGTGGTGAAGAAAAGGCGCGTGGAGTCGGGCGACCAGGTGAAGCTTTCGACCCAGCGATCGAGGGACTCGGTTAGGTTGGTGGTTTTACCGGTGGCGCGGTCTAGGACCATGAGGCGCCAGCGGTCGCTTTCGTAGCCGGCGCGGGGTTGGGAGCGGAACGCTAGATATTTGGCGTCGGGCGAATAGAGGGGGCTGTCGTCGGCGCCGGGGCCGATGGTGATTTTACGGGCTTCGCCGCCTTCTAGCGGGACGGTGTAGATATCGGAGTTGGTGCTGGCGGCGGGGACGGGGTCGACGTTCATTACGAACGCTAGCTCCAGCGAATCGGGCGAAATGGTGTAGCCTTCGGGGCCGCCAAGCGAGAACGGCGGGACGTCGTAGTTGCCGGGTGTTAGGTCACGGACTTCGGCGCCGTCGGTGTTCGCTACTAATAGATGTTGGCGGCGGCGGGTGCGCCATTCGGTCCAGTGGCGATAGAGGAGCGAGGTGTAGATGCGGGCTTTCGACGGGGCTTTCGCGTCGGCGTCGAGGTTGCGCTGGTTGCAGGCGTTATCGGCTCCGCATTCTGGATAGACGCTCGACTGGAACACGATCTTCTTGCCGTCGGGGGAGACTAGGACGCCGCTGGCTTCTGTGGCGAGCCGGGTGATCAGGCGGGGGCGCGCGCCGTCGGCGTCCATGACCCAGACTTGCGAGGAGCCGCCGCGGGTGGAGATGAAATAAATTTGCCGGGAATCGGGGGACCAGCGGGGGCGCTCGTTATCGGTGCCTTCGCGCGTGAGTTGGCGCGGGGCGCCGCCGGTTACGGAGACTATGTAGATTTGCTTGGGCAGGGAGTTGGTGGTGAGGTCGGGCGTGGCTACGGTGAAGGCTACTTGTTTGCCATCCGGAGAGAGCGCGGGGTCGCCGATGCGCTGGATGCGGAGGAGGGTTTCGGCGTCGAACGGGTGCTTCTGGGCGAAAAGTGCGGGTGCCGCAGCAATTGCGAGACAGGCAAGGACAAATCTCTGACGCATCGCCTCTAGTTTAGCGATTCGCCCGCTGCACCATGTAATCGTTGAGCCAGCGGAGGGCTTCTTCTTCGGTCGAAAACGCGCCGTCGGCTTGGGCTTCGTAGGCGGCGGTGGTTACTTCGCCGATGTGGATGCCAGGGCGGTCGTCGAAATAGGGGAGCACGTGGCGGCCTAGGATTAGCGGGGGCTGAGGGCGGGCGTCGACGGCTTCGGATTCGGCGGCGGCTAGGAGGCGTTGGGCGGCGGGAGGGACTCCGGGCTCGAGCGGGGGGCGGCCGGAGGCGTCGGCTTCGATCACGCGGACTAGCTGGGCGATGGATGCTGGAGCCAGGCGCATGGCTAGGCGGCGGACGGCGCGGGGAGTCACTTCGCGGCCGATGCTGTGATGGGCGAGATGGCTTTCTACTAGCTTCACTACTTGATCGACGATGGAGGCTTTGATGCCGATGCGTTCCAAGAACGCGCGGGCCATGGGGCCGCCGGCGGGTTCGTGACCCCAGGAAGTCCAGCGCACGCGGCCGTCGCGTTCGCGGAGTTCGGTTGTGGCGGGCTTGGCGAAATCGTGGGCCAGGGCGGCGAACAGGAGGACGGCGCGGTCATCGGGAGCGAGGGCGTCGCGCTCGGCTATGCGGGCGGCTTGATTTAACACGTGCATGGTGTGGACGCCTACGTCGCCTTCGGGATGCCACTCGGGGTCCTGGGGGACGCCGAAGAGATTTTGGATTTCGGGGAAGTGGACGATCCAACCGGTAGCCTGCAGATATTCGCCGATGCGGCCGGGGTGGGGGCTTTTGACGGCCCACTTCAGAAACTCTTCGGCGACGCGTTCGCGGGCTAGCGTGGCGTACTCGCTGGCGATGGAGCGTGACATTGCCGCGGTTGCGGCGTCGACGGTCAGATCGAAGCGGCAGGCGAACTGCATGCCGCGTAGCACGCGCAGGGGGTCTTCTGAAAAAGCATCGCTGGTGGCGCGGAGGACGCGGTTGTTGAGATCTACTTGGCCGCCGAAGAAGTCCCACACTTCGCCGGTGAGGGGGTCGAAGCTCATGGCGTTGATGGTGAAATCGCGGCGGGAGGCGGCTTCACGCGGGGTGATGGAGGCGTCGAACTCGGCGCGAAAGTCACGGTGGGCGGGGCCGGTTTTGCTGTCGCGGCGGGGGATGCTGAAGTCATATGTAGCAGCCCCGGACTCAGTGAACTTTACCACTCCGAAGCTCTTGCCTACCTGGTCTACGCGGCCGCGAGTGGCCAGAAACGCGGCTAATTGGTCGTAGGAAATGCTGTAGACTTCGATGTCGATATCCTTGGGCGCTAGACCTAGCAGGGCGTCGCGTACGGACCCGCCTACGACGACGGCTGGGAAACCGGACTCGCGTAGTTCGCGCACGATGCGTTCGAGCGCAACTGGTAGTGGGAACAGCATCCTGGTTAAGATTGTACTTGGTCGACATTCACAATCACGTTTTATACGGCATGGACGATGGGTCGAAGACCCTGGAGCAGTCGATCGAGATGCTAAAAATGGCCGCGGAGGCCGGCACTACCGAGCTGGTGTGCACGCCCCACGCGAATCGCGAATACAAGTTTGAGCCGCTGGTGATTCGCGACCGGTTGAAGGAACTGGAAGACGGCATCGCGGGGGCGGTGAAGCTTTACACCGGGTGCGATTTCCATCTGAGTTACGAAAACATTCAGGATGCGATCATGCATCCGCGCAAATACACCATCAATCAGGACCGCTATTTGCTGGTGGAGTTTTCGGACATGCTGATCTTCCGCAACACTGCCGAGATTTTCGGGCGCCTGCAGGAGGCGGGGATGATTCCCATCGTCACGCATCCGGAGCGCAATCAACTGCTGCAGCAGCGGCTGGAGGAAATCGCGCTGTGGGTGGAGGCGGGGGCGTACGTGCAGGTGACGGGGCAGAGTCTGGTGGGGCACTTCGGGAGGAAGGCGGCGGAGTTTGCGCGCACGCTGCTCGACCGGCGGCTGGTGCATTTCATTGCTAGCGACGGGCATGATTTGAAGCATCGGCCTCCGACGATGAACGAGGCGCATGGGTGGCTGGTGAAGAATTATGGGCAGGCGTTGGCGGATGTGCTGTGCATTGATAATCCGCGGGCTACGTTGAGTGGGTATGCGGTGAATTTGCCGTATATGGAAGTGGAGAGCCGGGGGAAGAAGTGGTATCAGATTTGGCGGTGAGCGTGGTTTGGGGTGCACTGCAGATTCAAGCGCCGATCTCGTCTCTCTTAATTCGCGCGCCTTATCGCTAGCGAGCACGCTCAGCGTTTCACATTGCGCCAGTGCTGCGGCTGTGTTGCCGAGTTTCGCGTGTGCAAGTCCAAGCGAGTGGAGCGCATCCGGGAGATCGTGCCGTAATTGCAGGGCCTTCTCGAGGTGTCTGACCGCATCATTATTGTGGGCGGTGGAGAGCGTGCGCAAGGGAGAAGTGATCCATCTGGATGCTCGCCCGAGCCGCTAGACCCTCTCACTCGGGGGAATTGCTCTTCTTGGGTTTGACTTCCATGTAGTATTCCACCCAGTCCGTTTTAAGCCGCTGGTAGGCGGTGGCGGGATCGAGCGTGCCATTTTTCACCTGCTGGCAGATCCAGGTTTCTAGCGCGTCTTTCTCGTGATAGCCATAGTTCTTGTTGTTCCACTTGTTCTTGGCGGACTGAAACCATAGATTCGAGACGTCATTGGAGCCGCCGTTGCAGAGCGGGTCGAAATGATCTACTTCGCCGCCTTTTTTGTTGCGTTGGTTTTGCGGAACACTGTAGTTGTCGTAGACCTGGTTGTGCTCTTTTGCAGGCACGCTGCGGTGCGATTGCGAATAGGTGCAATCGGTTTTGTGGATGGAGGCGGGACATTCCCAGTCCGCCTTCAAATCTTCCAGACTGACGGTGTCGGCTTTCCCTGGGGTCATGGCGGGATCGGGGTAGAGGCGGTCCGGGCCGACGTGCGTGGGCGTTTGTGAATTCGCGGCCAGCGTTCCCAAAAATAGCAAAAACGCGACCAAAAGAGAGTGCCATGGTCCGTAGTGGCGCATATATTTGCCGATTATATGTCAAAAAGCCAGTTTCGTTCCGGATCGGTATTCCTCCTTTTTTGAACCTGTATTTTCCCTAAGTCCTGCTGAGACGAATTCGGGTGGCGATGCACAAATTGATGTGCGGATTGTGTGCGGGAAAGCTCTTGCCGGTATTCGCAATGCGCTAGCTGTGTGCATACGCGGGCGGGCGAGGGGATCGTCCTGAATACTTCGTTCAATTTGCACGGGGAACTGCTGGTCTACCGGGCGCGCGATGCTGTCGACGTGTTCTTGCGCAGCGGGCTCGAATACATAGCGCTGGGGAATTGGTGGGTGGAGAAAACATGAAAACGCTGGTTACGGGGGCCGCTGGCTTCATCGGCTATCACGTCACGGAACGGCTGCTGGCCGAGGGGCGGCAGGTGGTGGGGATCGACAATTTGAACGCCTACTACGATCCTGGTTTGAAGCGCGCGCGCTTGGCGCGGCTACAGCGACATCCGCAATTTGAGTTTGTTGCGCTTGACATCACGGATCGTCCTGCGATGGAAGCGCTGTTTGCAGGAGAGGCATTCGGCAACGTCATCCATCTGGCGGCGCAGGTGGGAGTGCGCTACTCGATCTCGAATCCGCACGTTTACGCCGAAGCTAATCTGACGGGGTTTCTGCACGTGCTCGAAGGTTGCCGGCGGGCGCGGGTGCGGCATCTGATTTATGCGTCGTCGAGTTCGGTGTATGGCGGGAATAGCAAGCTGCCGTTTTCGGTGAAGGATCCGGTGGACTCGCCGATTTCGCTGTATGCCGTGACCAAGCGGGCCAATGAACTGATGGCTCACTGCTACACGCATCTTTACGACCTACCGGCGACTGGGTTGCGCTTCTTCACGGTTTACGGGCCATGGGGGCGGCCGGATATGGCTCCGTTTCGTTTCGCGGCGGCGATTCTGGGCGGACAGGCGATTGATGTCTACAACTACGGGCGCATGTGGAGGGACTTCACTTATGTAGACGACATTGCTGAGGGAGTTCTGCGGATGGCGGCGCGGGAGCCGTCGGGCTACCGGTTGTTTAACGTCGGCAACAGCCAGTTGGTGGGACTGATGGATTTCATCGGTGAGTTGGAGGGCGCGCTGGGGCGGCGTGCGCGCAAGCGCTTCCTGCCGCTGCAGCCGGGAGACGTTCTAGCGACATACGCGGACGTGGACGAGTTTTGGCGCACGGCGGGGTTCCGGCCAGCAACGCGACTGGCAGACGGCATCGAGCGGTTCGTCCGCTGGTACCGCGAATACTTCGGGGAGGAAACCTATGAGCACGGCCGCAGCAACAAGCTTCTTCGTGCATCCTGAGGGGAAGGTCGCAGCGACCGACATTGGGGTGGGGACGCGGGTGTGGGCCTTCGCCCACATTCTGGAAGGTGCGCGCATCGGCGCGGATTGCAACATCTGTGATCACACATTTATCGAAGGCGGCGCTGTGGTGGGTGACCGCGTCACTGTCAAATGCGGCGTCCAGTTATGGAATGGCGTCACGCTCGAGGACGACGTTTTCGTCGGTCCCAATGCGACCTTCACTAACGATGTGTTTCCACGCAGTCAGCGGCGGCCGGCTGAGGTCGCACGCACGCTGGTCCGGCGCGGGGCGTCGATCGGAGCGAATGCCACGCTGCTGCCGGGTGTGACGATCGGCGCGGGAGCGATGGTGGGAGCGGGAGCGGTGGTTACGCGCGACGTGCCGCCGCGCGCCATCGTGGTGGGGAATCCGGCGGCGGTCAGCGGCTTCGTCAATGATGAGCCGGGGAGCCGGGTTCCGGCGCGGGTTCGGGGCGAGACGCCGTTGATTGCGGGCGCGGGGCTTTACGAATTGCCGCACGTCACGGATGCGCGTGGTCATCTTTCGTTTGCGGAGATCCATCAAGCGCTGCCGTTTCCCGTGGTGCGCTACTTTTTGGTGTTCGGGGTGCCTAGCCGGGAAATTCGCGGGGAGCATGCGCATCGTACGCTCGATCAGTTTCTGGTTTGCGTGCATGGTAACTGTTCGGTGCGGTTGTTTGACGGCGATGCTAGCGAAGAGATTCTGCTGAACCGTCCCGACCTGGGGTTGCACGTGCCGCCGCTGGTGTGGACTACCGAATATAAGTATTCGCCCGATGCTGTGCTGCTGGTTCTGGCCTCCGATGTTTATCGCGAGGACGATTACATCCGCGACGTGGATGACTATTTGGTTTTGCGAGGAGGAAGCATTGATCCCATTCCTTGATTTGCGGTTGGCTACGGATGAACTGCGGCCGGAGATCGCTCAGGCCATGGCGCGAGTGATGAAGTCGGGCGTCTACATTCTGGGCCCGGAGGTGGAAGCTTTCGAGCGTGAGTTTGCGGAGTATTGCGGGGCGCGGCATTGTGTGGGGGTCGCCAATGGGCTGGATGCGCTTACACTGCTACTGCGGGGGCTGGGGGTGGGTGCGGGCGACGAGGTGATCGTGCCATCGAACACCTATATGGCTACATGGCTGGCGGTATCGGCAACGGGGGCGCGGGTGGTCCCGGTAGAGCCGGATGCGGCTACTTACAACCTGGATCCTCAACGGGTGGAAGACGCCATAGACTCGCGCACGCGGGCGATTGTCGCGGTACATCTTTATGGACAAACGGCGGCGATGGCGGCGCTGGGAGAGATCGCTCGACGGCGCAGCGTGGTGCTGGTGGCGGATGCGGCACAGGCGCATGGCGTGGATTTGGGGGGCTACCCGGCGGCGTTCAGTTTTTATCCGACGAAAAACTTAGGCGGGTTGGGGGATGGCGGAGCGGTAGTTACTGATGACGCGGAGCTGGCGGAGCGCATCCGCGTGTTGGGCAATTACGGGTCGCGGGAGAAATATGCGAACGAGGTGCGCGGAGTGAATTCGCGGCTCGATCCTTTACAGGCGGCGGTGCTGCGCGTGAAGTTGAAGTATCTGGATGAGTGGAATCAGCGGCGGCGGGAGATTGCTCGCTGTTACCTGGATCAATTGTCGGGAATCCCCGGTCTAACGTTGCCGAAAGTTGCGGACGACGCCGATTCGGTGTGGCATGTTTTCGCGATGCGCTATCCGCAGCGGGACTGGCTGGCGCGTCAGTTGGCGCGGGAGGAGATCGGCACGCTAATCCATTACCCAGTGCCGCCGCATCTCTCGGGGGCCTATCGCGATGCCGGGTTTGGGCGCGGCTCTTTTCCGATTGCGGAACAGATGGCCGAGGAGGAACTGAGCTTGCCCTTGCATCCGCATTTGACTTGGGAGCAGGTGGAGGAGATTGTCGGTTCGGTTTGTCTGGCGGCTTGTTTGCCGTTGAGGGCCATGGCGTGATTGCCGTGGAGTCCCGGACGAGGATTTACATACCGGTAGTTCGCGCGATGAGCCAGAGCGGATTGGGGGCGCTCGCAAGTGGACTCTTGAGTGCTGTCGCGACCAAGATCCTGGCGGCGGTGGGCCGTCCGGCGGCATTGGCTACGCCGACTACCTTGCAGCAGCTTCGCCAGGCGGCGGTAGTAGGCGCGACCGGCAACGGGCAGACGGCCTTAGTGCGGGGGGCGAGTGCGCTTACGGGCGTCGAGCAATCGGAATTTGTGCGCACGGTCCTGTGCGTCTTCACGGCGGCGATGGGTGCGTTCGCGCTGGGTATGATTTTCTGGCCGCAGTGGTTTGCGGAGCTGGCCGGTTTCGGAGTGGGGGCGATCCAGCTTGAGGCTTCGATCCATTACCTCGCAGAGCATCCAGAGACCGGAATGGTGCATTCGAGTTTTGTCGACGTGTGGGAGACTCCGCTAGGTACCGCCCGGGAAGCTAGGCTGCTGCGAAGCGAGCGTCCGCTGCTGCTGGACCGGCGGCGCTTGTTTGGGTATCTGACGCGGTATTACGATTGGCCGTTTCATCCATCGACCCTCGTGATGCGCCGGGAGGTGTGGGAGCGCACGGGGCCGTTCGACGCGGTGTATGCGCTGGCCGACACCGCGCGCGGCTGCTCAGTTTCATGTCGCGCTGCTGCCGCGCTACGGGGTTTTGAAAGGGCGGCATTCGGGGAACTGGAGCAATCGAGTGGGGAGCGCTCGTATGCAGGCCGAGATTGTTGACATTGGGGAGCGGGCGTTGCTGCGGCGTTGGCCGCGCGGGGGGCCGCGACGATTTGCCTGGCGCGCCGTCTGGCGAGCCAACGCGCGACTGCTTTTGCTGCTGACGGTGTGCGCTCGGGTTGCGACTGGACACGGCGACGCTGCGGCCGCTGCCTGGGCGACACTTACGAAACGCACGGGGACGCGGTTGCTCGAGTGGCTCGACGGGACGGGTCAGTGGCGGATCCGACGGCGTGCGGCGCGGCGTGCGATCGGCTCGCTGGAGGACCGTCAAAGCGTGAGCGCGCTGTAAATTTATGTGCGCCATTGCAGGTTTGATGGGATCGGACGACCCGCGTGCGACGGCGCGCGTGGAAGCGATGCTCGAGATCCAGCGGCATCGCGGGCCGGATGGGAGTGGAGTGCTGTGCGCTTCGGGCACGGTGATGGGTCATCGCCGGTCGGCGATTCTCGGCTTGGGAGACCTTGGCCGCCAGCCCATGACGTCGCGCGACGGGCGCTGGAGCCTGGTCTTCAATGGCGAGATCTTCAACTATCTAGAGTTGGGCGCGGAACTGCCAGGAGAATTTCGCAGCGGTACCGACACAGAAGTATTGCTCGAAGGCATCGCGGCTTGGGGCGTCGAAAGCGTTCTCGCGCGGGCGGCCGGGATGTTTGCTTTCGGTTTGTGGGATGCGCGTGAAAAGGAACTCACGCTCGCGCGCGATCGCTGGGGCGAGAAGCCACTGGTCTACTTCTACGATGGACGGATTTTGGCGTTTGCGAGTGAGATGAAAGCTCTGCGCGGTTTTCACAGCCGGGTCCTGGAGCCATCTGCTGTCGATGCCTATCTGGCGCTGGGTTACATTCCCGCTCCTCTGGCGATTTTCCGCGGATGCCGGAAATTGGAGCCGGGACAGTTGTTGCGGTTTAAAAAAAGTGGCGAGCCGCGGCGGGAGCGGTGGTGGTTTCCGGCGCCTTCGACAGGCGAATCGGCGGATCGACCCGCGGCCCTTCGCGAGCGCGTCGGCGAAGCGGTTCGCCAACGGCTGCGCGCGGATGTACCCGTGGCGCTTAGTTTGAGCGGCGGCGTGGACTCTTCGGTGATCGCGGCCGAGTGCGTGCGGCAGGGTGCGGCAATCGAAAGCTTCACGATGCGTTTTGACGGCGAGGCGAGCGATGTGGAAGCGGCTCGCTCGGTGGCGCTTCATCTGGGTTTGCGGCATCACGTGCTGGAAGAAAGGGGCGCCGCGGAGGGAATCGAAGGCATACTGCGGCATTATGACGAGCCGTTCGCTGACAGCTCGGCCATTCCGTCGTTCGCGCTGGCGCGGGCGCTGGCGGGGCGCTACAAGGTGATTCTGAATGGCGACGGCGGCGACGAAGTATTCGGCGGCTACCGGCACTACGAACACATTCAAATTAAGCAGACCCTCAAAGCGGCCGCGGCGGCGGTGGGTTTGGTGGATGGCGGTCAGGCGGGTGCGGCGGGAGTGTATCTGCAATCGAAAGCCACGTTTCGTGCTGCCGAGCGAGGCCGGTTCTTGAACGGACTGGGCACGGGGAATTCGCTGGACGCGTTGACATTTTTGACTCCGCCTGGAGGAGCGCTGGAGCGGGGAATGTGGGTCGACCGGCACTTGGCGCTGGCGAACGGACTGAACTATAAAACGGACATCGCCTACGGCGCGTTCGGCATGGAGGGGCGTGCGCCGTTTCTGGATCATCGCTTGACGCAGTGGGCCGGGGGGTTGCCTTCGCGTGAGTTGGTGCGCGGGCGCGAGAAGAAGATTTTGTTGCGGGCGGCCTACGCGAAGGATTTACCGGCGGGGGCGCTCGACCGGCCGAAGCGGGGCTTCGGTGGGCCGATCGGGCAATGGTTGAGAGGTCCGTTGCGGGATCTGGTGCGGGATGCGTTGCCGTGTCCACTGCTTGCTGCTCGGCAACAACATCACTGGAACGATGAACAAGTGTGGGCGCTCCTTGTGTTTGCATTGTGGGCGCGTGAATGGCGGGCTTCATGGTGACAATGCTCATGGCGGTGCGCGATACGCCGGCGGGGATGCTGCGGCAGGCGATCGCTTCGATCCGCCAGCAGACTTGGCGGGACTTTGAATTTCTCATTCTGGATGACGGCAGCCAACAACTGGGCACATTGGCAGAGCTCGAGCGGCAGGCCGCTGAGGAGCCGCGAACTCCGTGCAGATTGACGCGGACGCTCAATCGCGGGCTCGCGCTGGCGAACGGCGAATGGATCGCGTGTCAGGATGCCGACGACTGGAGTGAACCGGAACGCCTCAAGCGGCAGGCATTTTTGACCGAGCATCCCGGCATCGCTTTGTGCGGCAGCAATGCTTGGACGCACTGGCAGGACGGGCGTCTGCTGTGTCCCACGCGGCTTCCTGAAAATGGCAAGCAGATTCGTGAGGCTCTGTGGCACGGGAATCCTTTTATGCACGGTTCGACCATGTTTCGCACGGAAGTGGCGCGCTCGCTGAGGGGCTATCGCGAAGAGTTTCCTTGCGCCCAGGATCACGACTTCTTCTGGCGTTTGAGCGATGCGCCGGGCGCCGCGAACCTGGCGGAGCCGTTGTATCACTATCGCTACCACCGGGAAGCGGTGAGTGCTCGCCGTGCTGCCGAGCAAGGGTGCGCGCATCGTTCCATGATCTTCGCCCGAAAGGCAGGCAGAGAGTCTGTCGCGGGAAGGTGTCGAGGTGGAGCTGTTCCATCTCCGTTCGCGCACTTCACTGGGGTAGCTGGCGCGCGAATGGGTGCGCTTCCGGCGCCGCGTGCGGAGTTTCGACCCGCAGGTGATCCACGCGCACTTTGGAACGGTGACGGTGCTGTTTGCGGCATGGGCGGCGCCGTCGAAGGCGCTGGTAATCACGTTTCGTGGAAGCGATCTGAACGTTTGCACGTCGCTACATTCGGTGGCGGGACTGTTGTTGTCGCAAATCGCAGTGCTACGCGCGTCGCACCATCCATCACCTAAATGGCGGCTGGGGCGGGCGACGACGAGCGCGTGGTGTTGTTCAACGCTGGGCATGCGTCGTAGTAGGCGACAGCGTGGAACGGCTGTGTGGCGTGCGCCATTCGGCGATTGTGCCGCGTGATGCCACCGCCATCGCGATTGAACTGGCGCGGGTATTGAGAAAGCCCACTAGAAGCGACGGACGGAACAAAGTGGACGAGTTCGCGGCGCCAAGAATTGCCGGCGAGTTGTGCCGGATCTATCGCGAACTCGCAGCGGAGCGCTCTGAGAATCGGCATGGAATACTTCACCTTATTAGGCATCTTGACGGCGGTGATCGCGGCGCTGGCCGTGGCACGCTACAGGCAGCACAGGGATTTGGGGCTGGTGGTGGGATCGCGGGGGCGCTCGACGGCGCTATCTGTTGACGCTGGCCTCTACGCGGGGTTCATCATCTTAGTGGAGTTGACGCAGATAACGGAGCGCTGCTTTCATGATTTGATGGCTTCGGTTGCGCGGGTTACGCTGCCCGACGCGCCCGCGCCGGCGGACCGCAGCGAGGAACTTGCGTATTATCCCGGAGCGGAGCAGATCGCGGCGGCTGCTCGGGCGTTGCTCGCCCGGAATGCGAAACGGGCGGCTGCATGAAACGCTTTCTGGATATTTCGCTTGGCGGATTCGCGCTGCTACTGTTGGTCCCGGTGGTGGCGGCGATTGCAGCCGCCGTGTGGATCGAAGACCGCGGCTCGCCGTGGTATCGCGGCGCGCGGGTGGGTCGGAGAGGAAGTGAATTCCGCATGCTGAAGTTTCGCAGCATGCGGCCGGAGGCGTGGAAGACCGGGGTGCACTCGACAGCGTCCGGTGACGTGCGCGTCACACGCGTGGGCCGGTTCCTGCGTGCCTGGAAACTCGACGAACTACCGCAATTGTGGAACGTGGTGACAGGCGACATGAGCCTGGTGGGTCCGCGGTCGCAGGTGCCGGAGGAAGCGGCGCTCTACACTCCCGATGAGTTGTGGATGCTCAACGTGCGGCCGGGTATCACGGACCTGGCGTCCATCGTGTTTTCGGACGAAGGCGAGATCCTGGCGGGGAGCGCGGACCCGGATCTGCTCTATAACCAGATCATCCGGCCA
>Ga0207674_10002327_pt1 | contig 24056 bp, 23 predicted proteins | sample KBSCornC72_FD_184303 | JGI IMG/M metagenome (GOLD analysis project Ga0207674, IMG submission 184303) | Corn rhizosphere microbial communities from Kellogg Biological Station, Michigan, USA - KBS Corn C7-2 (SPAdes) (version 2) | ecosystem: Host-associated > Plants > Roots > Rhizosphere > Soil ...
GTGGTGATGAGCCGCGCCATCTACGAGCGGTTCTGGGACGACCGCGCGGTGTCGGCCATCGCGCTCTACGCGGCCCCGGGCGCGGATGTCGATGCCCTCATCGCCGCGCTGCGGGGGCGCGCGGCGGAGGCCGTGCCGCCGGCGGAAGTGGTCATCCGCTCCAATCGCGCGCTGCGCGAGGCATCGCTGGAGATCTTCGATCGCACCTTCGCGGTGACGCGCGTGCTCCGGCTCCTCATCGTGGCGGTGGCCTTCGTGGGCGTGCTGTCCGCGCTGATGGCGCAGGCGCTGGAGCGCACGCGCGAGGTGGCCTTCCAGCGCGCGCTCGGGCTCACCCCGCGCCAGGTCTGGGGCGTGATCACCGCGCAGACGGGGCTCATGGGTCTGGTGGCGGGGCTGCTCGCGCTGCCGGTGGGCGTGCTCCTGGCCGCCGTCCTCGTCTTCGTGATCAATCGCCGCTCTTTCGGCTGGACCATGCCGCTCGACGTGCGGCCCGACGTGCTCCTGCAGGGCCTGCTGCTCGCGGTGGTGGCCGCGCTGCTGGCCGGCTGCTATCCCGCGCTGCGCATGGCGCGGGCCTCGCCCGCGGAGGCGCTCCGGGATGAGTGAGCGCCGCCGGCCGCGGGCCGTCCGGCGTGGGGACCGCCTCCTGGCCATCGGCGCGGGCCTCGTCCTGGGCGCGGCGGTGCTCCTCGCCGTGCTGCTCACGCTGACCGAAGGGCCGTTCTCGTCCCCGCGCGGGCCCGTGGCCGCCAGGCTCTCCGTGGCGGAAGCCCTGTCCGGCGGGCGGCTCGAGGGATTCGCCCGCGCGGTGGCGCCGCGGGAGTTCGTCTTCCCACGCGACCACGGGCCGCATCCGGAGTTCCGCGTCGAGTGGTGGTACTGGACCGGCAATCTCCGCACCTCGGGCGGGCGGCCTCTCGGATTCCAGCTCACGTTCTTCCGGTCCGCGCTGACGCCGGACGCGCCCGCGCGCGCGTCCGAGTGGGGCGCCAGCCAGGTCTATCTGGCCCACCTGGCGGTGACGGATTCGACCAGCGGCCGTTTCTACTTCGCGACGCGGACCAGCCGCGGCGCGCTCGGGCTGGCCGGGGCCCAGGCGGCGCCCTTTCGCGTCCACGTGGAAGACTGGGAGGCGCAGAGCGTGGGCGCCGACGCCTTTCCCGTGCGCCTCCGCGCGACGGACGACGACATGGCGCTGGACCTCCGGCTGGACAGCGTGAAGCCGCCGGTCTTGCAGGGCGAGCGCGGCCTCTCGCGCAAGGGGCCGGAGCCCGGCAACGCGTCCTACTACTACTCGCTCACGCGCATGCCCGCGCGCGGCACCATCCGGCTCGGCAGCGAGCAGCTCGAGGTCGAGGGGCTCGCATGGATGGACCGCGAGTGGAGCACCGCCGCGATGGGCAAGGACCTCGCGGGCTGGGACTGGTTCGCGCTGCAGCTCGAGGACGGGCGCGAGCTGATGTACTACCGTCTCCGCCGGGGGGATGGGACCGCGCACCCTTACAGCGCCGGCGTGGTCGTGGACGCGCGCGGCGGCACGCGCGCGCTCGCGCCCGACGGCGTGCGCCTGGCGGCCACCGGCATCTGGCGCAGCCGCCGCACCGAGGTGGAGTATCCCGCCGGCTGGCGGCTCACCGACATCACCGGCGGCCTCGAGCTGACCATCGCGCCGCAGCTGGCCGACCAGGAGCTCGACGTGAGCCCGCGCTACTGGGAGGGGGCGGTGGAAGTGCGCGGCACCGACAACGGCCGGCCGGTGGCCGGTCACGGCTACGTGGAGCTCGTGGGCTATGGCGAGACGGATCGGCGGCCGGGGCTGAAGCGGTGAGGGCGGCGTGACGAGGAGCGCCATAGTATAGTCAGCCTCTCGCGAGAAAGGGGAGCCATGGCGCATCCTGGATTCGATCTCACGGGCAAGGTGGCGCTCGTGACCGGCGGCAACAGCGGCATCGGCCTCGGCATGGCCGAGGGCCTGGCGCGGGCCGGCGCCACCGTGTGCATCTGGGGCACCAACGAGGACAAGAACGCGGCCGCCCTCACCCAGCTTCAATCCCATGGCGGCAAGGCGATGGCGCTGCGCTGCGACGTGGCCGACGAGGCCGCCGTCGAGCGCGCCTTCGCGGACACCGTGAGCGCCTTCGGCCGGGTGGACTCCTGCTTCGCCAATGCGGGGGTGAGCGGGCGCGGTGGCGCGGCGGGCTTCGCCAAGATGGCCACCGCGGAGTGGCGCCGCGTGATGAGCGTGAACCTCGACGGGGCCTTCTTCACCCTGCGCACCGCCTCGCGCCACATGATCGAGCGCGGAGGCGGCGGCTCGCTCGCCGTCACCTCGTCGCTGTCGGCGATGATGGGCGCCCCGCGCAGCCAGCACTATGCCGCCACCAAGGGCGCGGTGATCTCGCTCATGCGGGCCCTCGCGGTGGAGCTGGCGCGGCACAAGGTGCGCGTGAACGCCATCGTGCCGGGCTGGATCGACACGCCCATGACCGAGCAGGCCCTGCACGGCGAGGCCTTCACCCAGAAGGTCCTCCCGCGGGTGCCCCTGCGCCGCTGGGGGGTGGGCGAGGATTTCGGCGGCATCGCGGTCTATCTGGCCAGCGACCTCTCCGCCTATCACACCGGCGACACGCTGGTCATCGACGGCGGCTACGTTCTCTTCTGAGCCGATGGGCCACTGAGCGATGGGGTATGTCGAGCGGCACCTCCTGCCCGGCGAGCGCGTGCTCTACAAGACGCGCCTCCACTGGGTGCTGTTCGCCCGGCCTTTCCTCGTCTTTCTGATCGGGGCCGGCCTCGCCATCGCCGTGAATCAGATGAGCGGGGGGAAGGAGGCGCCTTCGGAGGCCGCGCGCTGGTCGGGCTGGATCGGGTTCGGGATCATGGCCATCGGCGTGCTCTGGGGCTTCGTTCACTGGGTGGAGCTCCGCACGAGCGAGTTCGCGGTGACCACCGCCCGCGTCATCTTCAAGGTGGGGCTGGTGGCGCGGTATACCACGGAGCTGCTCCTCACCAAGGTCGAGTCCATCGCGGTCCAGCAAAGCCTGAGCGGCCGCGTCCTGGGCTTCGGCGACCTCACCGTGATCGGCACCGGCGGCACGCGCGAGATCTTCCGGCGCGTGCGCGATCCCATCACCTTTCGAAACTACGTGCAGCAGGCGTCCTCAACCCCGGGGGCCCTCGGCGGCGCCCAAGGGGCCCCCGCGGGCCCGGAACGGAGACCGTGATGCTCGGCGTCGTCGCGACGATCAAGGTGAAGGCGGGCATGGAGAAGGAGTTCGAGACCGTCGCCAAGGAGCTGGTGGCCAAGGTCAATGCGGGCGAGCCCGGCTGCAAGCTCTATGCGCTGCACAAGAACGAGGCCGCGGGCACCTATGTCTTCATGGAGCGCTACGTGGACCAGGCCGCGGTGGAGGCCCACCGGGCCACCGATTACTTCAAGGCGCTGGGCCGGAAGATGGGCGAGTACATGGACGGCCGCGCGGACGTCGCCCGCCTCACCGAGATCTAGTCCAGCGGCGGGCGCCGGTTGCGGAGCGCGGGCGTCGCCGTCTCGAAGGCATGGGCGATGCGCAGCACCTTGGCCTCGCCCCAGCGCGGGCCCACGATCTGGAGGGAAAGCGGCAGCCCGCCCGGGCTCCAGCCCGTGGGCACCGCCACCCCGGGCACACCCAGCACGTTGAGCGGCCCGCGCATCGGGACCCCCACCACGCTGAAGATCACGTCCTTGCCATTGAGCTGCGAGGCGCCGGTGGCGATCAGCGGCGCCTCGCAGGGCGCGACGGGCAGGATCAGCGCGTCCACCTCGGCGAGGAGCGCGTCCATGGCGCGGCGCGCGCGCTCGCGGTCGCGGCAGGCGCGCACGTAGTCGTCCAGCGTGGTGCCGCCAGCCTCCGCGAGGCGCTCGCGCACGTCGGCGCCGTAGCCTTCCGGGGTGGCGGCGAGCCGCTCGCGGTGGAGGGCCACGAACTCGGCTGAGGAGATGGCCTTGCGCGCACGCTGGAGCTCCTCGCGCAGCGGAAACGCCACCGTCTCGACGCGCGCGCCGAGGCCGGCGAGGGTCTTCACCGCCGCCTCCATCGCCGCGGCCACCGCCGAGTCCAGCTCGCCGTAGTGGAGATCGGGACAGAGCGCCAGCCGCAGGCCGCCCACCCCCGCCTCGATCCCGGCGGTGAAGTCGGGCACCGGCACGTCCTCGGTGGTGGGATCCTGCGCGTCGAACCCGGCCATGCCCTGGAGCAAGAGGCCCGCGTCGCGCGCGCTCCGCGCGATGGGGCCCGGATGATCGAGGCTCACCGCGTTCGGATAGATGCCCCGCTGGCTCACGCGGCCATAGGTGGGCTTGAGCCCCACCACGCCGCAGCAGGCGGCGGGGCTCCGGATGGAGCCGCCGGTATCGGTGCCGGTGGCGGCGGCGCAGAGAAAGGCCGCCACCGCGGCGCCGGAGCCGCCGCTGGAGCCGCCGGGCGACCGCGTGAGATCCCACGGGTTCCGGGACGGCCCGTACCAGGGATTGTTGGTGGTGGAGCCCGCGGCGAACTCGTGCGTATTGCACTTGCCCACCACGATGGCGCCCGCCGCCTTGAGCCGCGTGATGGACTCCGCGTCCTCCGCCGGCACATTGTCGCGGTAGAAGGACGAGCCGTGGGTGGTCCGGATGCCCGCGGTGTCGAAGATGTCCTTGACCCCGATGGGCACGCCATGGAGCGGCCCGCGCCAGCCGCCGCGCCCGATCTCCGCCTCGGCCGCCCGGGCCGCCGCGCGCGCCGCCGCATCGGCCACCGTGACATAGGCGCCGAGCCGCGGGTTCAGGCGCTCGATCCGCGCGAGCTGGGTGTCGACGATTTCAACGGGCGATACCTCGCGGGACCGGATGAGCGAGCTCAGCTCGGCGATGGAGAGGAACGCGAGCCGCTCGTCGCTCATCGCGACTTCCAGCCGGGCCCCGCTTCCTTGGGCGCGTCGGCGGGCGCGCCCTCGATGGGGAGCCCCGCCGCCTTCCAGGAGTTGAAGCCGGTCTCGAAGTTGGCCACGTGGGGGAATCCCATCTCGCGCAGCACGTCGGTGGCCAGCACCGAGCGGCCGCCGCCCGCGCAGTACAGCACCATGCGCTTCTCCGGGTCCACCTTGCCGCTGTAGTAGGGCGAGGTGGGATCGAGCCAGAATTCCAGCATCCCCCGCGGCACGTGGAGCGAGCCCGGGATCCACCCGAGCTTCTGGCGCTCGCGCACGTCGCGGATGTCGAGGAGCTGAACGTCGCCGCGCGCCAGCTCCGCCTTCAGCTGGTCGATGGTGACGTTCTCGATGCGCTGCTTGGCCTCGGCCACGAGCTGGCCGATCGGTTTCCGGGGTGTGAACATGGCGAGTCCTCCGTCTCCGGTATACCTGCGTGCCCGCACCCGATCAAGGGGGCCGCGTGCCCGCCACCTCGCGCACCACCCGGAGCTGCATCCGGTAGAGCAGCCCGCCGTAGAGGCCCACCGCGCCGGTGAAGAGGAGAACGAGGACGCTGGCGCCGTGCTGCGGATGGAAGCCGCGGAGCAATTCGAGCGCCGCGGTGGCGATGAAGCACGCGATGGCCAGCCGCGCGAGGCGATGGCGGGTGGGCTCCTCGCGCCGGCCGCGTGACTCCGCCACGGTATAGCCGAGCAAGGTGAAGGCGCCCAGATACTCCAGCGCGCGCAGCATGGAGACGACATCGGGCATGTCGGCGAGGTCCGCGAGACCCCAGCTGCCGTGCCACGATCCCGGCGTCCAGGGCATGGGCCAGAGCGCGCTCAGGATGAGATAGCCCACCAGCACGGGCCAGACCCGGCGGAGCGTGGGCAGCTCGAAGCGACGCTCGGGGGCGAGCGGGGTGGGACGGGCCGCCTCGAGCCACGCCACCAGCGCGACGAGCACCGCGCCGCCGACGACGAGAAGGGGCCGCCGGATCAATCCGGGCGCAGCGCCCACCACGTACCAGCCCGCGGCGAGCCCGGCCAGCCGCGGAGGGGACAGCACGCCGCGCTCGGCCAGCCGGTGGCGCCATACCGCCGCCAGCACGATGGCGCCCGCGAGGCCGAGAAGCGGTGAGAGCACCAGCCGCCGCGTGTCGAGTCCGGCGGCGAATCCGTCCAGCCAGAGAAGCGGGATCAGCAGATACACCACGTTCATGAGCGGCAGCTCCAGCGCAAGCCCGCGGACGAGGCGGCCGCCGAGGTACGCGGCGATGCGCGCGTGGAGCTGCGAGCCGAGCCAGGCCCCGAGCGTATTGGCGAGGACGTCCACCGGGCTGGGGAAGCGGCCGGGCAGATAGAGCTGGAGCGACTCCAGCGCGGCGCTGACGAGCAGCGCGGCGCCGGCGGCGGACCAGTGGCCGGTCCGGCTCGAAGGGGGCGCGGTCACGCGGAAGAGAAAGCCCAGGGGCACGAAGAGCAGCACATTGGCGAGCACGTCGCCGGGGTCCACCAGCCACGAGAGGCGCAGCGCGGCGGGGAGCGCGAAGCGGAAGGGGGCCAGCGTGATGACGGCGGTGACGAACAGAAGATAGCCCAGGAGAAAACGGCCGGGGGCAACCGGTCTCATCCCGCCACCTCCCCGTGCGCCGCGCGATAGGACTCGAGCGCGGCGGCAAAGCGCGGCGAGCGCTCGCGCAGGCGCTCCGGCGAGATGCGGCCCCCGCGGGTGAGATAGGCGTGCGCGAAGGGCAGGGGATCGAGTGGCAGCGCGTCGCGGAAGCGCTCGTACCAGATCCCGCTCTGCCGGGCCACCTCGAGGAGCCGCTCCGCCGCCGGCCGGCGCGCCGCCTCGAAGGCCGCGAGCGCGCGGGGAATCGCCTCGCGCGGCACGCCCCCGCCCGCATCGGCGAGGGCGCGCGCCAGCGCGATGGCGTCCTCGAGCGCGGTGCGGGTGCCCGATCCGATGGAAAAGTGCACGGTGCGGAGCGCGTCTCCCAGCAACGCCACGCGGTCTCCCTGCCAGTGGCGGCAGGTGACATTGCGGAAGGAGAGCCAGGCGGAGCGGTTCGACAGCAGCGGATGCCCGCCCAGCTCGGCCGCGAAGACCCCCTCGCAGTAGCGCCGCGTGGCCTCCTCCGGCAGGCCGGCAAAGCCCGCGCGCTCCCAGGTGCCGGCATCGCACTCCACCACGAAGGTGCTGGCGTCGGGCGCGTGGCGATAGTGATGCGCCACGAAGGCCCCCGCCGCCGCTTCCTTGAAGGTCAGCGTGAGGCAGTCGAAGGGCTGGTTGGTCCCGTACCAGATATACCGGTTCGACAGCGCCTCCACGCGGGGCTCGAAGGAGGACCGGTGACGCTCCCGGACGATGCTGCCGGCCCCGTCGGCGCCCACCAGGAGATCGGCGTCGGCCGCGGTTGCGGCGGGATCGGCGCAGCGCGTGCCGAGCTCGAGGACCACGCCGCGCCGGCGGCAATGCGCCTGGAGCACGCCGAGGAGCGTCAGCCGCGCGATGCCGGAGAAGCCGAGGCCGTCGATGCGCACGGTCTCCCCGCGGTGGACGATGGCCTGGTCCCCCCACGTCTCGAGCCGGGGCGCGAGATCGCCGTAGGACTCGGGGTCCGCTTCGGCGAGAAACCCGAGGGCCCGGTCGGAGAAGACCACGCCCCAGCCGTAGGTGGCGCCGGCCGGATTCTGCTCGATCACGCGGACCTCGTGCCGCGAGTCGGCGCGCTTGAGGAGAATGGCCAGGTACAACCCCGCCGGCCCGCCGCCCACGATGACGACCCTCACGCGCACGGTTCTACACGAATCGGACGTGCAGGGCCAATTCCACGGGGCTTGACCTCCGGCCCGGGCCGCCCTAGGGTCTCGCCATGAGCCCACATCTCACGCCCCGCGCTCGACTTGCCGCCGCCCTGGTCGCCACCTTGCTCCTGGCCGGTCTCGCGCGGCCCGCCGCCGCGCCCGCCGCGGAAGGCGAGATGCGCTGGGCGCTCCACGTCACCCTCGCCGCCAAGTGGCTGGACCCGGCGGAGACCGAGGCGTTCAACACGCCCTACATGGTCCTCTACGCGGTGCACGACGCCCTCGTGCGGCCCATGCCCGCCGGGCTCATGACGCCGAGCCTCGCCGAATCGTGGTCGGAGTCGAAGGATCATCTCGTCTACACGTTCAACCTCCGGAAGAACGCGCGCTTTCACAACGGCGAACCGGTGACCGCGGAGGACGTGAAGTTTTCCTTCGAGCGCTACCGCGGCGCCTCCGCCACCCTGCTCAAGGCCAAGGTGAAGGAAGTCCAGGCGGTCTCGCCCACCCAGGTCCGCATCGTGCTGAAGGAGCCCTGGCCCGACTTCATGACCTTCTACGGGACCACCGCCACCGGGGCGGGCTGGATCGTGCCGAAGAAGTACGTGGAAAAGGTCGGCGACGACGGCTTCCTCAAGGCGCCGATCGGCGCGGGGCCCTACAAGGTCGTCTCGCTGAAGCCCGGCGTCGAGCTGGTGCTGGAGGCCTTCGACGGCTACTGGCGCAAGGCGCCCGCGGTGAAGCGCCTCGTGATGCGCTCGATCACGGACGAGGCCACGCGCGCGGCCGCGCTGCGGGCGGGTGAGGTGGACATCGCCTATCTCCTCACCGGCCCCACCGCGGAGGCCATCCAGAAGACGGCCGGGTACAAGCTGGTGGCGCCGCTGCTCTCCGGCGCCTTCTGGCTCGAGCTGCCCGACCAGTGGGATCCCAAGTCGCCGTGGGCGGACCGCCGCGTGCGCCTGGCCGCCAGCCACGCCATCGACCGCGCGGCGGTGAACCGCGCCGAGACGCTCGGCTTCTCGCGGCTCACCGGCAGCATCGTCCCGCGCATCTTCCAGTTCGCGGTGCCCTACGACCCGCCCGCCTACGACCCCGATCGCGCGAAGAAGCTCCTCGGCGAGGCCGGCTATCCCAACGGCTTCGACGGCGGCGAGTTCTACCCCTTCCCGCCCTACACCTCGATGGGCGAAGCCATCCAGGGCAATTTCCTGGCGGTGGGTATCCGCACCCGCACTCGGGTGATGGAGCGCGCCGCCTACTTCGCGGCCTGGCGGGAGAAGAAGCTCAAGGGCGTCATCCTCGTCATCACCGCCGCCTTCGGCAATACCGCGACGCGGCTCGAGCCCTATGTCACCCGGGACGGCATCTACGCCTACGGGAGCCTGCCCGAGGTGGACGACCTCTTCGTCCAGCAGAGCCGGGAGCTCGACGCCAAGAAGCGGGAGGCGCAGCTCCACCGGCTCCAGAAGGCGCTGCACGACCAGGTGGTGAACGTGCCGATATACGAGCTGGCCTTCATCTGGGGGGTGGGGCCGCGCGTGGAGGAGAGCGGGGCCAGCCTCATCCCCGGCTACGCGTACTCCGCGCCGATGGAGGACCTGAGGCTCAAGAAGTAGCCGCCCGTGCCCCATTACTCGCTCGGCATCGACATCGGCGGCACCTTCACCGACCTCGTGGTCTATGACCACGACACCGGCCGGCAGTGGAGCCGGAAGGTGCTCACCACTCACGACGATCCCGCGCGCGCGGTGGCGGCGGGGACCGCGGCGCTTCTCGCCGAGGGCCGACTCGACCCCTCGCGCTTCACCCGCGTGGTCCACGCCACCACGCTCTTCACCAATGCGCTCATCGAGCGGAAGGGTGCGCGCACCGGGCTCCTCACCACCGCCGGCTTCGCCGACACGCTGGAGATCGGGAGAGAGCGCAAGTTCGACCTCTACGATCTCGCCATCACCAAGCCGGAGCCCCTGGTGCCGCGCGATCTACGCCTCGAGGTGGCGGAGCGCGTGGGGGCGGACGGCCGCGTGCGGCGCCGCCTCGACCGCCGCGAGGTCGCGGCGGGGGCCCGGCGCCTCGCCGAGGCGGGAGTGGAGGCCATCGCCATCGTGTTCCTCCACGCCTATGCGAACCCTCGCCACGAGGCGGAGGCCGCGCGCATCGTGACGCGGACCCTGCCGCGCATGGCCGTCACCACCTCGCACGAGGTGGCGCCGGAGGTGCGCGAGTTCGAGCGCGCGTCCACCACGGTGGCCAACGCCTATATCAAGCCGCTGGCCCAGCGCTATCTGGAGCTCATGGGCCGCCGCCTGGCGGAGGCCCGCATCCCCGCGCCGCTCCTCCTCATGCTCTCCAGCGGCGGGCTGACCCATGTCGCGGAGGCCGAGCGCGCGCCGGTGCGCATGCTGGAGTCGGGTCCCGCCGCCGGCGCCATCGCCGCCGCGTTCTTCGGCAAGGAGGACGGGAGCGGGAGTGTGCTTGCCTTCGACATGGGCGGGACCACCGCCAAGCTCTCGCTGGTGGACGGCGGCGAGCCGCTGACCGCCTATTCGTTCGAGGCGGCGCGGCAGCGGCGCTTCATCGAGGGCAGCGGGCTGCCCATTCGCATCTCCACCATCGAGCTGATCGAGATCGGCGCCGGCGGCGGCAGCATCGCCTCCGTGGACGAGATCGGGCTCCTCAAGGTGGGCCCGCGCAGCGCGGGCTCGCAGCCGGGGCCGGCCGCCTACGGGCTCGGCGGCACCGAGCCCACCGTGACCGACGCCGACCTCCTGCTGGGCTACCTCGACCCCGCCTACTTCGCGGGGGGTGCGATGCCGCTCGACGTGGGCGCCGCGCGCGCCGCCGTGGAGCGCCTGGCCACGCGGCTGGGCCTGCCGGCCACCGAAGTGGCATGGGGCATCCACGACGTGGTGAACGAGAGCATGGCGTCCGCAGCGCGCGTCCACGTGGCGGAGCGCGGCCGCGACCCCCGCGCCTATGCGCTGCTCTGCACCGGCGGCGCCGGCCCCGTGCATGCCTGGTCGGTGGCGGCCAAGCTCGGCCTGTCCCGCGTCGTCTGCCCGCCGTCCGCCGGCGTGGCCTCGGCGCTGGGATTGCTGGTGGCCCCGGCGCGGGTGGACCGCGTGGCCACGGTGGGCATCCGTCTCGACGAGGGGAATGTGGCTGCGCTGGAGGCGGCCTTCCAGCGGCTGGAGGACGAGGCGCGGGCGGTGATGGCGGATACCGGGCTCAAGCTCGAGTCGGCGGTCATCCAGCGGCTGGCCGACGGCCGCTTTCTCGGCCAGGGCTTTGATCTGGTGGTCACCTTGCCGGAGGGCCCGTACGCGGATACGGCGGCGGGCCGGGCGCGGCTCACCGCCGCCTTCGAGGCCGCCTATCGCGAGAAGTTCGCGCTCACGCCGCCCGGCGTGCCGGTGGAGTTCCTCAATATCCGCGTGGCGGTGCGGGCGCCGGTGTCCGGCAGCGAGGTGGTGCTGCAGGGGCGCGCGGGGTCCGGCGCCGAGGCCGCGCGCAAGGGGAGCCGCCCCGCGTATTTCCGCGAGGCGGGCGGCTTCGTGCCCACCGCGGTGTACGACCGGCGGCGGCTCGGCGTGGGCGACCGCATCGCCGGGCCGGCGGTGGTGGAGGAGGAAGGCTCGACGCTCGTGATCGGGCCCGGCGCCAGCGCCCGGGTGGCCCCCAGCGGCAATCTCGTGATGACGCTCGCGGAGGCGGCCCCATGACCACCCACTTCGACCCAATTACGTTGGAGGTTCTCTGGACGCGGATCATCTCGGTGGTGGACGAGGCGGCGAAAGCCATCGTGCGGACGTCGTTTTCCACGCTCTCCAACGAGGCCAATGACTTCGCCTGCGTGCTCACCGACGCGCGAGGCAATGCCCTCGCGCAGAACTCGGGGAGCATCCCCTCCTTCATCGGCACCTTGCCCGCGACCGTGCGCCATTTCCTGCGCGAGATCGGGCCCGAGCAGATGCGGCCGGGCGACGTGCTCATCACCAATGACCCGTGGCAGGGCACCGGGCACATGAGCGACGTCTCGCTGGTCAAGCCAATCTTCTACAACAAAGACGGGAGCGACCGGCTGGTCGCGTTCTCCTCCACCACCTCCCACATGCCGGACATCGGCGGGCGCGTGCGGGCCATCGAGGCGCGGGAGCTCTTCGAGGAAGGGCTGCATATCCCGCTCACCTGGCTGATCCGCGGGGGCGAAGCCGACGAGACGCTCCTCCGCCTCATCCGCGCCAATGTGCGCACGCCCGACCAGACGGTGGGCGACATCTGGGCGCAGGTGAGCGCGAACCAGCTCATGGACGCGCGGGTGCGGAAGCTCGTGGACGACTACCAGCTGGACGGCCTCGACGGCCTCGGCGACGAGCTCTTCGGCCGGTCGGAGCGGGCGATGCGCGCCGCCATCAGCAAGGTCCCCGACGGCACCTATCGCTACGCGCTGGACTCCGACGGCTTCGAGAAGCCGTATCACTTCGCGCTGGCGCTGACCGTGAAGGGCGACGACATCGTGGCCGATTTCACCGGGACCTCGCCCGCCCAGCCCCGCGCCATCAACTGCGTGATGGCCTATACCTACGCCATGACCGCGTACGCGGTGCGCTGCGCGCTCTTGCCCGGGCTGCCCAACAACGAGGGCATGTACCGGCCGGTGAAGGTGGTGGCGCCGGAAGGATGTCTCCTCAACCCGAGATTCCCCGCCGCGGTGGTGAGCCGCGCGCAGACCGGGCACTACGTGCCGGTCCTCGTCCTGGGCGCGCTCCATCGCGTGATTCCCGACCGCGTGATGGCCGGCGCCGGCTCGCCGCTCTGGGCGGTGGCCCAGTCAGGGACGCGTGACGACGGCCGGCCCTATACCACGGTGCTCTTCTTCAACGGCGGCATGGGCGCCACCGCGGCCAAGGACGGTGAGGGCGTGCTGTCCTGGCCCAGCAACATCTCCAGCACGCCGGTGGAAGTGGCGGAGCGCAACGCGCCGCTCTTCTTTCACTACAAGCGCATGCGGGCGGGCTCCGGCGGCGCCGGGCGCTTCCGCGGCGGCCTCGGTCAGGACGTGCTCTTCGAGTCGGAGTCGCGCCGCCCGGTGGTGCTGAGCTTCATGGCGGAGCGGACGCGTGTCCCCGCGCCGGGGCTGGCGGGCGGACGTCCGGGCGGTCTCGGGGACGTCCGGATCAACGGGAAGAAGGTGAATCATCGCCGCCAATGGGTGCTCGAGAAGGGCGATCGTGTGGAAGTCTCGACGCCCGGAGGCGGCGGCTACGGACCGCCGGGGGCGCGCGATGCAGCGCGGAGCCGCCGCGACCGCGCCCTCGGCTATGTCGGGCGCGGCCGCAAGCGGGCGACCTAGCTAGTTCCGCGGCTCCAGCGGGGGCGGCGGCGGCGGTGCGGCGCTCGGAATCCAGGTCCAGTGATACGCCGTGCTCACCCCATCCCCCTCGAGCACGTATTTGCCGTGCGGGTAGACGACCTCACGCTGGTAGTCGGCGGCGGCCGGCGCGGGAGGCGGTGCCGCATAGACCGTGGGCGGTGGGGCGCTGTAGACCACCGGCGGAGCGTACGCGTAACCGTAAGGATAGCCGTAATATCCCCCGTAATACCCGCCGTAGTATCCGCCGCCGTAGTATCTCCCGTAGTACGGGTAGCCCCCGAAACCGAGATACACGCGCGGGCCCACCACCACCGGCCCGTGGGATCGGTACCCGCCCCGGTACCCGCCGTGTCTCCACTGAGCCTCGGCGGCGGGCGCCATGGCCAGGATTGCCCCGCCCAGCGCCACCATCACAATAAGCCTGCGCATCATATGTGTTCCCTCCTAGGCGCGCTTCAACTCGTCCGTGCGTATGGGCAACCGCCGGACGCGCTTGCCGGTGAGCGCGAAGATCGCGTTGCACACGGCGGGCGCCACCGTGGGCACGCCCGGCTCGCCGAGCCCGCCCGCGGGTTGTCCCGAGTCGAGGATATGCGCCTCGATCACGGGCGATTCGTTGATTCGTAGCATCGGGTAGTCGTGAAAATTGGACTGTTTCACGCGACCCCCCTCGATCGTGATCTCTCCGTACAGCGCGGCGGTCAGCGCATAGATCGCGCCGCCCTCCATCTGCGCCCGGACCTGGTCCGGGTTCACCGCGATCCCGCAGTCGATGGCGCCCACGATCTTGTGGACGCTCGGCTTGCCTTCCGGCGACACCGAGACCTCGGCCACGTGCGCCGCATAGCTTCCGTACGAGAACGCCACCGCGATGCCCCGCGCGCGGCCCGGCGGGAGCGGCGCGCCCCAGCCGGCCTTCTGGGCCGCCAGCTCCAGCACCGCCCGATGGCGGGGCGACTTGCCGAGCAGCGCCAGCCGGTACTGAACCGGGTCCTTGCCCGCCGCGTGCGCCAGCTCGTCCACGAAGCTCTCGACGATGAAGGCGTTCTGCGACGGCCCCACCGAGCGCCAGAAGCCCAGCGGGATGCCAAAGTCCTTATTGACCCACTCTACGCGAACATTCGGGACGTCGTAGGGCATGTTGCGCACGCCCTCCATCGCCGCGGGGTCGATGGTGACGCCCGCGGCGGCGCGGCCCTTTTGAATGAGAATCCCCGGCCCGACCACGCGGTTCCACCAGGCTTCAGGTTTTCCGCTTCCGTCCAGGGCGGCGCGGAAAACGTTATATGTGGCCGGGCGATAGAACCCGTGCTGGATATCGTCCTCCCGGGTCCAGATCACCTTGACGGGTCCGCCCACGGCCTTGGCGGTCTCCACCGCGTCCACGATGAAGTCCTGCTCCCCGCGACGGCCGAAGCCGCCGCCGAGCAGCGTGGTGTTCACGGTGACCTTCTCGAGCGGAAGCCCGGTGAGGCGGGCGGCGGTGATCTGGGTGCCGCCGGGGTTCTGGGTGGGGGCCCAGATCTCGCAGGCATCGGCCCGCACGTGCGCGGTGGCGTTCATCGGCTCCATGCACGCATGCTCGAGGAAGGGCACTTGATAGACGCTCTCGACGACCTTGCCGCCGCGCGCCAGCACGGCATCGGCGTCCCCGTCCTTGCGCGCTTCCTGCCCCGGGCTCTTCGCCAGCGTCTCGTACGCGCGGTCGATCGACGCGCTGGAGACCTGGGCGAGGGGCCCGTTGTCGTAGACGATCTTGAGCGCCTTGCGTCCGTTCAGCGCGCTCCAGAATCCGTCCGCCACCACGGCGATGCCATTGCTGACCTGCACCACATGCTTCACGCCGGCCACCTGCTTGGCGGCGGTGGCGTCGAAGCTCTGCACCTTGCCGCCGAAGACCGGACAGCGCTCGATGGAGGCGATCAGCATGCCCGGCACCTGCACGTCCATCCCGTACACACCGCTGCCGTTGACCTTGGACGGCGTGTCGCGGCGCCGCGTCTCCTTGCCGATATAACGGAACTGGTCCGGGCTCTTGAGCTTGGGATTCTGCGGCACGGGAAGCTGGGATGCTTTGTCCACCAGCTGTCCATAGGGCAGCTTCCGCCCGGTGGGCTTGTGCACCGCCACCCCCGGCTCGGTGGTCACCTCGCCCACGGGTACGGCCCACTCCGCAGCCGCCGCCTCCATGAGCATCTCGCGCGCGGCCGCGCCCGCCTTGCGGAGCATGGCGAGGTGATCGCGCACGCCGCGGCTGCCGCCAAAGGACTGGCTGCCGGTGACGGGATTGGCGTAGAGCTTGGGATTGGCGGGGGCCTGCTCGACCTTGACGCGCGGGAGATCCACGTCGAGCTCGTCGGCCACGATCATCGGCATGGTGGTGAGCGATCCCTGCCCCATCTCCGGCACCGAGTTCACGATGGTGACGATGCCGTCGCGGTCGATCTGGAGCCACTGATTGGGCGCGAAGACGCCGGGGGTCTGGGCGTCCGCGAGCCCGGCGCCGAGCGGCAGCCGGAAGCCGATGAGGAGCCCCGCGCCGGCCACGAGGCCGCCCTGGAGCACGGCGCGGCGGGACAGCGGGAGCGCGGCGGGGCGGCGCGGCCTGGCCGTCCTCATCACGCGCCGCCCTTCTTCGTCGCGGCCTGGAGCGCGGCGGCCCGATGGATGGCGGCGCGGATGCGCGGGTATGTCCCGCAGCGGCAGATATTGCCGGTCATGGCGTCGTCGATATCGGCGTCGGTCGGCTGCGCCTTCTGCGCCAGCAGCGCGGCGGCCGACATGATCTGACCGGACTGGCAGTAGCCGCACTGCGGCACGTCCACTTCCATCCAGGCCTGCTGGACCGGATGGTCACTCTTGTCGGAGAGCCCCTCGATGGTGGTGATCGCGCGGCCCGCCACCGCCGAGACCGGCGTGGTGCACGAGCGCACCGGCTGGCCATCCACGTGCACGGTGCAGGAGCCGCAGATCGCGGTCCCGCAGCCGAACTTGGTACCGGTGAGGAGCAGCTTCTCCCGGAGCACCCAGAGGAGCGGCATGTCCGGCGCGGCGTCGATGCTCTGAGCCTTGCCATTGACGGTCAGAGAGACCATGAGCACGCCTCCTGGGCGAAGGTGGACCCTCATTTGCCATGCTACCATCGCCCTCTATGAACTGGAAACCCGAGATGGACGAGCTGCGTCGTCGCGAGGAGTTCGCGGAGGCCCTCGGCGGAGCCGAGCGGGTGAAGCGACAGCACGACGGGGGCCGCCTGACCATCCGGGAGCGGATCGGTCGCCTGGTCGACCAGGGCTCTTTTCACGAGGTCGGCAAGATCGCCGGCCGGGCGGCCTATGACGAGCGCAACGAGCTCGTCAGCCTGACTCCGTCCAACTTCGTCTTCGGACGCGCCCGGGTCGAGGACCGGCCGGTGGTGGTGGGCGGCGACGACTTCACCGTGCGCGGCGGCTCGGCGGACGCGACCATCAAGGGCAAGCACCTCATGTGCGAGCGCATGGCCAACGAGCTGCGCCTCCCCCTCATCAGATTGGTCGAGGGCTCGGGCGGCGGCGGCTCGGTGAAGACGATCGAGACCACGGGCCGTGCCAATGTGCCCGGCGTCGCCGGCTGGGAATGGGTGGTGGCCAATGTGGCGACCATCCCGCGGGTGGCCCTGGGGCTGGGCTCGGTGGCCGGGCTCGGCGCCGCGCATCTGGCCGCCGCGCACTTCTCGGTGATGATCAAGGACCGCTCGGCGATGTTCGTGGCGGGCCCCCCGGTGGTGGAGCGGCTGGGCCAGAAGCTCACCAAGAACGAGCTGGGCGGCTGGCAGATACAGCTGCGCGCGGGCGGGGTGGACAATGCCGTGGACACGGAAGAGGAGGCCTTCGCGCTGGCGCGGCGCTTTCTCTCGTATTTGCCGTCGTCGATCTACGACGTGCCGCCGCGGGGGCCGATCACCGACGACCCCGCTCGCCGCGAAGAGTCGCTGGGCGACGCCATCCCGCGCGATCCGCGAAAGGTGTACAAGATGCGCGCGATCGTGGACGCGGTGGTGGACCGCGGCTCCTTTCTCGAGATCGCGCCGCTCTATGGCCGGAGCGTCATCACGGGCCTGGCGCGGCTGGACGGCTGGCCGGTGGCGGTGATGGCCTCGGACCCGTTTCACTACGGCGGCGCGTGGACGGCGGACACCTGCCAGAAGGTCGAGCGCTTCGTGGACCTGGCGCAGACCTTCCATCTCCCCGTGGCCTATCTCGCGGATTGCCCCGGCTTCCTCATCGGCCTCGAGGCCGAGCAGACCGGCACCATCAAGCAGGGCGTGCGCGCGATGTCCGCCATGTGGCAGTGCACGGTGCCGTGGTGCGCGGTCATTGTCCGCAACTCGTTCGGGGTGGCGGGCGCCGCGCACCAGAACGGCGGGCGCTACTGCACGCGCTACGCGTGGCCGTCCGGGCGCTGGGGCTCCCTGCCGCTCGAGGGCGGCATCGAGGCGGCCTATCGCGCCGACATCGACGCCGCGCCCGATCCCAAGGCCAAGATGGCGGAGATCGAGGAGCGACTCAACAAGCTCCGCTCGCCCTTCCGCTCCGCGGAGACCTTCTGGATCGAGGAGATCGTGGATCCGCGCGAGACGCGGCCGCTGCTCTGCGACTGGGCCAACCTCGCCGCGCCGCTGCGCACCCCGGGCCCGTGGGCGCACGGCATGCGGCCGTAGGGCGACCATGGGAAACGTGGAGCGCTGTGACAAGACGCTGCCGACGAACGAGATGATGTACCACATCCGAAAGGATGCGACCCTGCGCGCCCGCTTCGTCAGTGACCTGGCCGCGGTGGCGCGCGAGTTCGGGCTCAGCCCGGCCGAGTACGAGGCCATCCGCGATCTGGATCCTCGGCGCCTGATGGACCTGGGCGTGCACCAGTACTACGTCCCCCAGATCCTGCGCCTTTACTTCGGCACCGCCAACAACAGCAACGCCAGCGCGGCGCTGGAGCGCTATCAGCGCGCCTTTCCCGAGGAGACCGCCCAGGCGCTCGCGCTCAAGGCGCGGCTGGAGGGAGGGCGCTGATGGCCCAGATCGTCGCCGCCATGGCCATGACGCATTCGCCAGGCCTGACGGGCTGGTTCACCCAGGCGCCCAAGGACCAGCAGGAGCTCACTCTCCGGGCCACCGCCGCGCTGCGGGAGCGCCTCGACGCCGCGCGCCCGGACGTGCTGATCATGTTCAGCAACGATCACCTGCTGAACTGGCCCATGAACAATATGCCGGAGTACACGGTGGGCATCGCGGACGAGCACGTGGGGCCGGCCGACTGGTTCGACGAGTGGCTGGCGATGGAGAAATACCGCGTGGCCGGGCACCCCGCGCTGGCGCGGTTCATCGTGAACGAGAGCGCGCGCCGCGGGCTGGCGCTGTCCCACCTGCGGGACATGCAGTTCGACGACGGGATCTCGGTCCCCACCCACTACTTGAACCCGGACGGGAAGTTCCAGCTCGTGCCCATCACCATGAACTGCACGGTGCCGCCCATCCCGAAGCCGTCGCGCGCCTACGAGGTGGGCGCGCTCCTTCGCGACGTCGTCCGCGCGTATCCGGGATCCGAGCGCGTGGCGGTGATCGCCACCGGCGGGCTCTCGCACGAGCCCGGCGGGCCGCGCTATTTCTGGGTGGACGAGGAGTTCGACCGGTGGTTCCTCGATCTCCTCGCGCGCGGCGACCACGCGGCGCTGCTCCGCGAGTGCACGCTCGAGCGCATGGAGGCCGCGGGCTCGGGCGGCACCGCGGAGCTCCTGGCGTGGATCCTGGTCCTGGCCTTCACGCGCGGACCCGCCGAGATCCTGGCCTACATGCCCGCCATCGCGTGGCGGTCCGGCACCGGCATGGTGGCCTGGAGCGCGCTGGCCTAGGCGCGGCGCGCCTCAGTCGGTCACGTAGGTGGGAATGGCCCGCATGGCGGGGGCGGCAATCGCCTGGAGCTGCCCGTCCATCACGGACTCCACCGGCATGAACTCCTCGAACCAGCGGCGCGGCGGCGGCGGGCCCCAGAGCGTCTGGCGGCGCGGATCGTCCAGGCGCCAGCGAATGGGCTTGAAGCCGGGATCGGCGGTGAGGTAGTCGCTGGTGTAGAACTCCACGCGATTGCCGTCCGGATCGCGCACGTACTCGAAGAAGGCATTGGAGATGCCGTGCCGCGCCGGCCCGCGCTCCAGCGCGTCCCGGAAGCCGGCGCTGGCCAGCATGTCGCAGACGCGGATCACCGCCATCTCGTCCTTGACCGTCACGCCCACGTGGTGGGCGGCGGGTCCGGGGCCGGTCATGATGGCGACGTCGTGGACGGTGGGCTTGCGGAAGAGCCAGCTCGCCCACAGGCGGGATTCCGGCGGGTCGGACTCGGTGTACTCCGAGCACCGGAAGCCCAGTTCCTCCGTGTACCACTCGTGGGCGGTCCGGGCATCCGGCACCAGCACGTTGACGTGGTCCACCCGCACCGGCGCGGCGCCGCGGTGCCGGTGATACTCCTGGAGCAGCCACGGGGTCTCCTCCATCGCCGCGTGGTACTCGATGGGGAACCCCAGCGGGTCCTGCATGCGGAGCGCGCGCCCGGTGGCGCGCTCGTCGCCGGCGGCCAGCCAGCGCGTGGGCAGACCGAGATGCTGGAAGCGGCGCGCCAGCGCGTCGAGCGATTCATCGTCCGCCACCTTGTAGGCGATGTGGCCGAGCCCCGCCTGCGGCGCCTGCCGGAGGACGAGCGAGTGATGCTGGCGGTCCTCCACGCAGCGGAGGTAGAGGCGCTCCCGGTCGCGCTCGCTCTCGGTGAAGCCGAGGAGATCCACGTAGAAGGCGCGGGAGCGATCGAGATCGCCCACCCGCAGCTCCACGTGGCTCAGCCCGAGGATGTTCGCGCACTCGCGGACGGCCGCCGGCACCATGCGCCCAGCATGACCGAGGGGGTCGCGGAGCGCCAGCATCATCTGATACGGCCGCCATCTTTCCGGATCGTGGGCCCGCCCGCGAGGCCGTAGGATAGGGCGAGGAGGAACGACCCGTGCCCTGGGATCCCGCGCAGTATCTAAAGTTCGCCGACCACCGTCTCCGTCCCGCCGTCGATCTCCTGGGCCGCGTGGATCTCGCCGAGCCCGGCGAGGTGTACGACCTGGGCGCGGGCGCGGGCAATGTCACGCGCCTCATCAAGGCGCGCTGGCCCGGGGCGCGCGTCACCGGCGTGGACTCCTCCGCCGAGATGCTGGCCAAGGCCGCCGCCGCCGAGCCCGCGATCCACTGGGAGCGGGCCGACCTCGCCACCTGGCGGCCGCCCCGGCCCGCCGATCTCGTCTACTCGAACGCGGCGCTCCACTGGATCGAGGGCCACGCGCGCCTGTTCCCCGCGCTGCTCGGCGGACTCGTTGCCGGTGGCGTGCTCGCGGTGCAGATGCCGCGGAACTTCTCCGCCCCCTCGCATACCCTCATCGCCGAGGCGGCGCGCGGCGGCCCCTGGCGGGCCCGGCTCGAGCCGCTGCTCCGGCCCTCGCCGGTGGGCGATCCCGCCGTCTACTACGACGTGCTGGCTCCGCACGCGGCGGCGCTCGATATCTGGGAGACCGAGTATCTCCAGGTGCTCGAGGGCGACGATCCGGTGAAGGAGTGGACCAAGGGCACCTGGCTGCGGCCGCTGCTCGACGCGCTTCCCGAGCCCGAGCGCGGCGGCTTCGAGGCCGCCTACGCGGCGCTGGTACGGCGCGCCTATCCGCGGCGCGCGGACGGGCGCACGCTGTTTCCCTTCCGGCGGCTCTTCATCGTGGCTCGCGCTCGCTGAGACGGACGCTGGTGTCGGTGAGGAGCACCATCACGCTCACCAGCAGGAGCGCCACCGCCAGGATCCCGAACAGCCGCTCGTAGCTCTCGAGCCCCAGGAGAAGGACGGACGAGCCGATCGGCGCCAGCGCCCGCGCGCCGTTGGCGCCGAGCGCGATGGCGCCGCTGATGCTCCCGTAGTGGCGGCGGCCGAAGATGTCCGAGACGATGCTGGCCCGGGCCAGGGTCGACATGCCGTTGGCGGCGCCCAGCAGGACCACGATGGGAATGGCCGAGGGCAACCAGCCGATGACGGGAAGCAACCCCATGCCCGCGGTCTGGGCCAGAAACAAGCCCGGGACCACCCAGCGCGGTCCGACCCAGGCCGCCACCGGGACGAAGAAGATGCGTCCCCCCACCTGCATGGCGCCGATCCATCCCACGGTGGCGGCGGCGAGGGCGGCGGAATACCCGTACTGCATCAGGTAGGGAATGAGGTGCACCGTCCCGGAGGTATGCGCGAAGTTGCTCATGAAGAACGCCCCGGCGAGGATCCAGAAGATCGGGTGGCGGACGGCCGCGCCGAGCGACAGGCCCGGCGTGGCCGCGGGGGCGGCCGCGGCCGCGCCGCGCGAGACCGCGAGGTGCGGCGGCGGCCGCAACAGGAAGGCGTGCAGGGGAATGGTGGTGACGGCCAGCAGGGCGGCGAGGATGACGAGCGCCTGCCGCCAGCCCACCGAGACCAGGAGCCAGGCCTCGATGGGCATGAAGATCGTGCTCGCGAAGCCGGCGGCGATGGTCACGGTGAGGAGGGCCCGGTCGCGTCCGGTGGGGAACCACTGCACGATGGCGGCGAAGGCGGGCTCGTAGAGCGTGGTCGCCATGGCGATGCCCATGCAGAGCCACACCGCATACAGCGCCGCCGGCGTCTCCACCCGGGACCACAGGAAGGTGAGCGCGGTGGCGAGACAGGACCCCACCGTCATGAGCAGGCGGGCGCCCCGCCGATCGAGCCAGCGGCCCACCGGGATGCCCGCCAGCGCGGCGACCCCGAGCCCCAGCGAGAACGCGCCGGTGACCACCACGCGCGAGGCGCCCAGGTCCTTCTCCATGGCGCCCAGAAAGACGGGGAAGCCGTAGAAGATGATGCCCCACGTGATCGTCTCCGTCACGCAGAGCGTGGCCACGATGACCCAGCCGTAGTGGCGGCCGGACGCGGAAGCGCTCACTGCGGGCGCGAGCGGTTGTCCGGGACCAGCCAGGCGAAGAACCCGGTGGCCGCGGCGGCGCCGACGAGCTGGGCGGCGATGAAGGCGGGGACGTCGAGGGGGCGGATGCCCGCGAAGGTGTCGCTGGCCGATCGCGCCAGCGTCACCGCCGGATTCGCGAAGGACGTGGATGCGGTGAACCAGTAGGCGGCAGTGATATAGGCGGCCACCGCGAAGGGGACCGCGGTCTCGCGCAGGCGCGCGCAGCCCCAGATCACCGCGACCAGCCCGAACGTCGCCACGAACTCGCTGAAGACCTGCGCGCCGCCGGCGCGCGCGTGGCGCGAGGCGAAGAAGAGCGGCTCCGAGAACATCAGGTGCGCGGCGGCGACGCCCGCGAAGGCGCCCCCGATCTGCGCCGCGATATATGCGGGCACATCGCGCCAGGATCGCCCACCCTGGGCGGCGTCGGCCAAGGTGACGGCGGGATTGAAGTGGGCGCCGGAGATCGGCCCGAAGGTCAGGATGAGCGCGACGAGGGCGGCCCCGGTGGCGAGCGTATTGGCGAGGAGCGCGACGGCGGTATTGCCGCCGGCGAGGCGCTCGCCCATGATCCCGGAGCCCACCACCGCGGCGAGGAGAAAGGCGGTGCCCACCGCCTCGGCGGCGACCCGGCGGGCGAGAGACGGGGCGGGGCTCACCGCGGGGACTCGGCCAGCCACCGAGTCAGGCGCGCCGCGATGGCGTCCCGGACGCGGCGAAACACCGCGAGCCGCTCGGCGTCGGTGCCCGTCGCGCCCGACGGATCCTCGAAGCTCCAGTGAATGCGCTGGGCGCGGCCGGGAAAGAGCGGGCACCGCTCGTTGGCCTGGTCACATACCGTGATCACGTAGTCCCAGGGCTGGCCCACGAAGCCGTCGAGCGTCTTCGAGCGATGGCCGCTGATGTCCACCCCGATCTCGCGCATGGCCTCGATGGCCAGGGGATGGACGCGCGTGGCCTCGGTCCCCGCGCTCTCCACCTCGAAGCGCTCGGGGGCGAGCTGGCGCAGGAGACCCTCGGCCATCTGGCTGCGCGCGGAGTTATGCGTGCAGAGGACGAGGGCGCGCGGGGACGTCACTCAGTCGCAGCGGCGGTGAGGTCGCAGACGCATTGCTCGCCGTCGCGGAGAAGCTCGAGGAGCCGGAGCCGCGTCTCGTCGCTCAGCGCGTGAAAGCAGCGCTGCGCCTGCGTGGCCTCGCGGACGGCGGCGGTGGGCACGGGGCGAACATATCAAGATCGGTTGATCTGTCAAGCCGGCGCTGGGATACTCACGCGATGGCGAGCGCCCCCACGCAGACGCGGCTGGCGACACCGGCGGACGCGCCGGCGATCGCGGCCATCTACAACGAGGGCATCGCCGATCGCGTGGCGACCTTCGAGACCGAGCCGCGCACGGAGGCGCAGCTCGAGGCGCAGCTCCGGGACAAGGGCGACCGCTTTCCCACCGTGGTCGCCGAGCGGGAGGGGCGCATCGTGGCCTGGGCCTCGGCGGGCCCCTACCGGAGCCGTCCCGCCTATGCCGGCGTGGCCGAGCACTCCGTGTACGTGGCCCGCGCCGCGCGGGGAACCGGCGCGGGCCGCGCGGCGCTGGACGCCCTGTGCCGCGCGTATGCGGCGCGCGGGTTCTGGAAGCTCGTGTCGCGGATCTTTCCCGAGAACACCGCCAGCCTCGCCCTGCACGAGCGCTGCGGGTTCCGCGTGGTGGGCGTCTACCGGCGCCACGGCAAGCTCGAGGGCGCCTGGCGCGACTGCGTGATCGTGGAGCGCATGCTCGACGAGCCGGATCCCGCGTGACCATGCGCCGCGAGGTGCGGGCGATGTGCGCCGCGCAGGCCTGCGCCCAGATCGGCGCCTTCAGCGTGGCCGCCCTCATCCCGACCTTGATCCCGGCCTGGGGCCTCACCAATAC
>Ga0207674_10002330_pt1 | contig 24041 bp, 20 predicted proteins | sample KBSCornC72_FD_184303 | JGI IMG/M metagenome (GOLD analysis project Ga0207674, IMG submission 184303) | Corn rhizosphere microbial communities from Kellogg Biological Station, Michigan, USA - KBS Corn C7-2 (SPAdes) (version 2) | ecosystem: Host-associated > Plants > Roots > Rhizosphere > Soil ...
GATTAATTCACCGTTCCACCACGTTGCGCCGAGCGTAGATCGCGCGGTCGAAGGAGAGCGGGCGACCGGGCCACATGGCACGCCGCGCCCGCTGGTCGGAGCGCTCGGGAAAAGTGTGCGGGATGTGCCGTTGCCGCAGCAGCCGACGGCACCGCTCGTAACTGTAGCCTTTATCGGCGATGATGCGCTCCGGCCGCGCGCTCCACGCATCCAGCGCCTCCCGCTTCTCGCGGTCGAAGCTGTACTGCACGTAGACCTTGCCGGTGATGGTGCTCTTGCTGGCGCTGACGTGGTTCAGCACGAGGCTGATCGTGTATGGGTTGATACCCATCTCTGCCATGCGTGTGGCTGCGGTCCGGCGCAGGTCGTGTATTCGAAAATGCGCCATGCCGAGCTCTTGGCGACCGCGAAACAGGGCAACAGTCGCTGCGTGCCCCTCGATCGGGCCGTTGCTGCCGTCCCGCTTGGCACGCGCAGGAAAGAGCCACGGGCTCTCAGGCTCTTCTTCCTTGGGCTTCTGCAGGGCCAGCGCCTCCCGGATCAACGACAGGGCCATGGGTGATAGTGGTACGCGGTGGCCTTCGCTGTTCTTCGAGCGCTCGCGCGGCAGCATCCAAACTGGCGCGGGGTCGTCTAGGACAAGCTCTACCTTGGCGATGCCGCACACCTCCCCGATGCGTTGCGCCGTCACCAGCGATAGCTTCATCGCAATTCGAAGAGCTGGCGTGGTTGGTAGCTGGTCGAGGTTGCGCCAGAATGCTTCGATTTCAAGAGGCGACAGCTCGCGATCTCGAACGGCCTCCTTCTTGATCGGCTTCTTCATGCCGTACGTCGGATCGTTGGCAATGATGCCCTGCCCGAGCGCCCATCGCATGATGGAGCGCACGCGAGCGAAGACCGCGTTTGCCCGGTGTGTCAGTCGGCGCGGAGCCTTGCCTTTCTTCGTATGACCCGCGCGGCGATCAATTGCCTTGCGGGCCTCGGCCAGCTCACGGAGATTTCGCGGCGGCCTATGTCGTGCACCTTCATGTCGCCGATCACGGGATGCACGTAGAGCTTGAGGATGGAACGATCGTCCCCCCTCACCTTTCCAGAACGGTTGAGTTCGGCGTGGTTGCTTTGCCATTCGGCGGCGAGCTCCCGGAAGGTCGGTGCCGCTTTGCGTGCCTGAACACCGGATGCGGGATCACCCCCTCGTGAGACTTCCCGGCGGATCTCCTGAGCCCACAGGCGTGCTTCAGCGAGATCGAAATCCGGGGAAACGCCCAAGCGCGATGACGCGCTTCTTCCGGTCGCTGTTTCGCCGACAGCGGAAGGCCCAGGACTTCGTTCCGGCACGCGTCACACGAAGCTCCGGACCTTGTTCTTGTGTGTCGCGATGCTCGTCCTGCGCCTTGTCTGTCTTGACGCTTTCGACAAAGCGGGCGGTCAACTTGCGTTGCGGCATTTTTGCTTCCCCCTCTGCCCGTGTAGGTACCCGCACGGCTGCCTGGTCGCACATCTTCTCAGCCATGCCGGCGCTTTCCTAGGTACCACCTAGCTAGGTACCAGCGGGACGTAAATTGCGCTGGACGTTGTCGAGCAAACTCGCACGAATAAACAGCTTCAACATACTGTTTTTACTGACTATTACTACGTTCTACAAGATGCGCGGTGATCCGCTGAAATCCGTTCTAAATCACTTTCCCAAGCTGAGTGTCGAGGGTTCGATTCCCTTCGCCCGCTCCAATGATCTCAAGGACTTAGGGGCCGTCCGTAAACAACTGAGTCAATGCTGCCACAGACGGCGAAGAAAGGCATGGTGGGGATTCACAGCGAGGAATCGAGCGACATAGCGTCGGTGCATGATTCGCGCCGCGCAAGCCCGAGCCGCACGCAAGCGATATCGGCAGATTGCCCCGGTTCTGAATGAACAGAGCCGGCGCCGCTTTGTCGCCCTGGAAGCGAGCGCGCTTGGACGTGGCGGCGTCAGTTTAATGGCCCGCATCACGGGTCTGGCTCGCTCCACCATTTATCATGGTCTTTGCGATGTTCGCGATAATGTGGCGGTGGCGCCCGGACGTATCCGCAAGCCTGGTGGCGGACGAAAGACGAAGACGCTTGAGGACCCAACGCTGCTGCGCGACCTCAAGGCTCTGGTTGCGCCCATGACGCGCGGCGACCCCATGCGACCACTGTTGTGGACCTGCCGGAGCCTGCGTAATCTCGTCAAAGAGCTGGCGAAGCATGGCCATACGGTCTGCCCCACGGTTGCGGGCAATCTGCTGCGCGGGATGGGCTACAGCCTGCAGGCCAACAGCAAGACACGGGAAGGCAGCAACCACATCGATCGCGACGCACAGTTTCGGTATATCAACGACCAAGCGGTGGACTTCCTCGGCGCCGATCAACCGGTCATCTCGGTCGACACCAAGCGCAAGGAATTGGTCGGTAATTTCAAGAACCATGGTCGCGAGTGGCGCCCCAAGGGCGAGCCTGAGCTCGTCAATGTCCACGACTTCATCGATCCCAAGCTGGGCCGGGCAGTCCCGTACGGGGTCTACGACATCGACGCCAATGTCGGATGGGTCAGCGTCGGCACCGACCACGACACGGCGTCATTTGCGGTCAACGCCATCCGCCGATGGTGGTCGACGATGGGGAGGAAGCGCCACGCCAAAGCCAAGCGTCTGATGATCACGGCCGACGGCGGTGGCAGCAACGGCTACCGCGTACGCCTGTGGAAGGTCGAGCTTCAAAAGTTGGCAGATGAGCTCAATTTCCCGATTACCGTTTGCCATTTCCCACCGGGAACGAGCAAATGGAACAAGATTGAGCATCGGCTCTTTTCCTTCATCACGATCAATTGGCGGGGAAAGCCGCTGCGCACCTATAGGACGATTGTCCAGCTGATCGCCGCCACGACCACCGAAGCGGGCCTCAAGGTGCGCGCCGAGTTGGATGAGAAGAAGTACCCCAACGGGGTCAAGGTGTCTGACGCCCAGCTCGCTGCGGTCAACCTCACACGCCACACCTTCCATGGCGACTGGAACTACACGATCGCACCTCGGCGAAGAACCAAGTGACTTCCTTATTTATGGACGATTGCTTAGGCCGCCAGACTGGCGGCGGTTGTACAAATTCCTGAGCCGGTTGTACACGCCCGGCCCTCCTCCTCTTCTTTGGCCTGGCCACACGGGCCTCGTCGGCGGCCTCCCATTTGAGGGTGGCGGCGGCCGCAAGGCGGCGCTGGTTCACCTGCTTGGCGTAGTTGCTCCACGATACGCGGAACTGGCCGGTGATGGCGGCCGTCTCGGCATCCGAGCAACCGGCCTCCAGCAGGAAGATGACCGCCGACTTCCGCAACCCGTGAAACACCAGCCGCCGGCTGCGGAACTCCGCCATGCGCGGCGCATTGAGCTCCTTCGCCAAGGAGGCCTTGAAGCCATCGCGCGTCCAGGGCCTGCCGCGAGTGTTGAGGAGGATCGGCTCGTGATGGCGGCGGATGTCGAGGTCCTTGCCGGCTTTTCCGAGCTTCTTGCGCAGACGCGCTTCCAGGGAAGGGAGGAGAAGACGGAGCTGCTTGTGGATCGGAATCCATAGCATCTTGGTGGTCTTCGCCCGTAGGCTCAGCATCAGGTTCGCCCAGGCCGGACTCTCGTACCGAGCACGACGTGCAGCGTACGACCCTGGATCTGCGCGTCAAAGAGCTCGCGCGGTCAATGCAGGTTGCAATCCCGGCTTACGAGTGGAAGCCGCAGAGCTTGCTGGTCCTGAAACACTGGTGCGGGACCTTGCAGCACCGGGCGGTCGCTATCGGCCTCGATCTCGTTCCCTTGCTCATCATTCTTCTCGCAGCGCGTCTCCACGACGGGGTGATGGGCTGGGACGACGATGATGAGGGACAATGCGGGGATCGGTCCAGCTCCTGCGGGACCTGCGGTTCCGCCGTTGGTTGAATAATATCCAGTAATGCGCGCTTGGATGTGCTATTCTTTGTCTGCGGGCCGAGGACGCCCGTTCATCATGTCGTGTCGTCATGAAATCGAACGAGCCGAGCAAAAGATCCAGCACATGCGATCGCGCATAGTCGATCACAAGGCCGGCCTGAACGGCACGACTGTTCGGGGTTTTCCGACCCAATCCACCACCGACGTGCTGAACAAGCTGTGCGCAGAACTCATTGTGCTGGAGCGCCGCGCGCAATTGCTGCGGGATGGATTCCAATCCAGACATTGGTAGTGCTTTGCTCAGAAATGGATGGATTTCCTGCACTTTGGGCACTCAGCTGGTGAACTCCTTGAAAAATCGTAGGGAGCGTCCCATTTACGTAATGCTGGGGCGTTTCGTCGAAGCGCGCCGCTGATGATCTGAGGTTTCGCTTCAGCCTTCGGGCATGCCTTTCCCCCGCATCTGAGTTGCCGGGCCGACCGTGCGGCCCTTTTAACCGGCCTCTCGTCCATGCCACCGCGATCGAGGCGGCCGGCATCCCCTCGCTCCACGAAGGCGACAAGGTCAGCTTCGTGATCGAGGACGACAGCAAGGGCCGCGGCAAGCAGGCCGGACAGGTCAAGAAAGACTAGGGACTCATTCGCTCCAAGGAAGGCTCTTAAGGAAGCGCCGCCGGGCTCGCCTGGCGGCGCTGTTGGCGTCCGACAAGCCCTACGAGGTCCACTCATGAGCACCGTACATGACCGCCGCAAGGCGCTGCGCGGAACCAAGCGCACCTGCCAGGCGTGCGAGATCCGCTTCTACGATCTCGGCCGCAACCCCATCGTGTGTCCGACGTGCGGGGCCGACTACACGCCGCCCGCCGAGCCCGCTGTCGCAACAAGGGCGCGCGCTGCACCCTTCACCAAGACCGGCTGGCACCGCCAGCCCCTCAAGCGCTTGCTGCCAGTGCTGCCGGTCGAGGCCATGCCCAGTAGTCGCTTTGCCACCGCGGCGGCTGACGAGCAGACCGAGGAAGCGGAAGCGCCGACCGTCGATACCGACGAGGACAGTGGCGTCCTGAAGCAGCAGGACGACACGGACGTTGCCGGCCTGGTCGAGCACGTCAATGACGATGAGAAAGAGCCGCGCTGACGCCGGGGTGGCGGGAGCTTTGCCTCAGGAGAGTTGCCAGAAGGTTCGGGTCTAGTTGTGGCACTCCTACCCCGTGCGCGATGGTGGAAAACCGCAACTGATTTCGGGCATCGGGTCGAGAGGCTGCGCTGGCGTCATTTAGACTGTGCCTCCAAAATATTTGCTCTCTAATGCGCGAACGCAGCAGGAAATAGTTTAAATGAGCCTCGAATTCATTGGGTTCGCAGCTGACTCTCAATCAGCGGGTCGAAGAGTCCTTCTTTATGTCACATTTCGATGAATCGGGGACTGTGGATCGCTGGTTCAACGCCCGCTCAACACCTGCGAGCCAGACCCCTCCGATCCGCGGGGTTGATCCGACTCAGTGATCGCGCCAGACGTTCAGAAGATTGGGTTCGCCGTCGAAGACCTTGCTGAGATCGCCGCCCCCGATCCTCTGCTGGTCCTTCTAGACTTGAACGTCCAGCGGCACCTTCGCGTCCGGCGGCAGGTCCACCTCGATCGCGACGCGATTTGCCGTCCACAACCAGAACGCGATCCCTGCGCGCAGACCTCCTTGCCCGAGACCTTAAAGCTCTCGTTCGCTTGACCCTCGTACGGCATGGGGCGGAAGTCTGTCGCGACTCCTTCTATGACAGCAACGTCCCCAGAGGCGAGCGCGTTGCGGGCGCCGATGTAATCGCCCAGCGTGACGGCGAGGGCGCCCATGGTCCACATAAGGCTGAAGATCAAATAGCTCCACACGAACCCTTGGCGTCTCGGGCCCTGAAGGCCGAAAGGGAGTACGGCTCTCGTGAGTCCTGGGAAGAACACGAGGAGCGTTCCGATCGCAACGAAGATGAGGCCCAACGCGGGGAACCACCAATGTCAATAACCCGCCTGCGCCACGTCGAAGACTTTCTCGAACCGCATGCCCCGCACACCCTCTAGTTGGCGGTCCGCAGTCGATCACCAGCGCTTCAGACCATGATTTGGGGGTGGAGCCCTCCACACTGTCGATCAAAAATCAGCAGGGAAACCGGACGGACAAGGATCGCGCGACATTGCTGCCACAAAGGTTAAGGAAGATGAGGTCCACTTGGTGGGAGGGCAACTGACATTCCATGTGGATCATCGCCATCTTGATGCTGCTTTGGCAAGCAGTGGCCGCACACGCCGGTCCGCTTGAGGACTGCGAGCAGGCGCAGGACATCGACCGCCGCATCCACGGGTGCACCGACCGCGTTCACCAATTCCCCAGAGACGCCGCGGCCCTCTTCAACCGCGGCTCCGGCCATCTGAGCAGGGGCGATCTCGACAACGCCATCGCCGACTATACCCGGGTCATCCAGATCGATCCGGCCTACTCCCCCGCCTACTACAACCGCGGCATCGCCAACGAGAGCAAGGAACAGCACGATCAGGCCATCGCCGACTTCAGCAAAGCGGTCGAGATCAATCCCAGGCATGCCGGAGCCTTTAACGCCCGCGCGCGCATCTACCTTAAGATCGGCCAGCGCACGCTTGCTCTGGGTGATGCCAAGCGCGCCGTGTCCCTCGACCCCTTCGACGGGCAGTTCCTGCACACGCGCGCCCACGTCTACGAGGCTCTGGGCCGTGCCCAGGAGGCCATCGCGGATTACCGGCGGGTGCTGGCCGGCAACCCGTCGATGAAATCGGCGATCGACGGCCTGGGGCGCCTCGGCGCATCCTTGTCGGCGTCGAATGCGCCCGCAGGCGCCGGCGGCAAAGTCGATCGCAGCGTGCAACAGCACCACTATGCCGCACAGGCGCGCTATTCGCAGGAGGAGGCCGAGTGCGAGCGGGCGCGGCAGGACGATCCGACTGGGTATTTCGCGGGCTATCCGTGCTGGGCGCGCGAGGCGCTCAGCCGCAGAGCACGCCGATGAGCCGAAGGCGCAGTCCGACGGACATCTTCACGCACCGTGCTTGGGCTTGGGCTTGGCCGCCCGGGTTGGCGAACGCACATTCTCATGGCTGCGCTGCAACCGCCGCCTGATGGCCGAAGCTCTGTTCAGGCCCCTCTCCATCTCGCCAACCTGGCCAAAGCGACTGACCTGAATCCGGCCTTGATCTATCAGCCAAAATCTCCGCTTCAGGCTCTTACAGCTTGGGGCACGATCTTGATGGTCGACAATCTGACCTTGCTTACACGGGCCAATGCTCGAGAGATCCTGGCAGCATTCAAGCTCGATCGCCTGGGGCGCTTCCAACCCCTGGTGGATTGGCTGGCGAGCTTTCCCGCGCGACGGCTTTCTCGTCAGATTCTGCGCTTCGACGATCTCGTTGGCCAGCACGGGCTCGCGGCTGCTGGGCGCTACATATTGGACGAGTTCACCGGCAGCACCCACATTGAAGGTCAGCAGCATGTCCCGCCATGCGGTCCCATGCTCGCAGTGGCGAACCATCCGGGCACGGTCGACGTTATGGCGATTTGTGTTGCGTTGGAGCGTCGGCGTGATCTGAAGATCATCGCGGCTGAACGCGAAATCCTGCAGCTGATTCCAAACATCCGCAGCAGACTTCTCTTCGTCAACCCACGAGCAGGAAGTCGATCAGGACTGCTGCGCGATGCGGCAAACCATCTGCGACAAGGCAGGGCCTTGCTTACCTTCCCGGCAGGAGCCATCGAATCTGACCCGTCGGTGCGGGTTGTCGATACGGTGGCAGGATGGTCGGACAGCTCGGAATTGCTTGTCCGCTTGGTGCCCGAAACATTGGTGTTGCCGATCGTCGTGTCTGGCGTGATCTCCCGGACGGCTCAGCAACATCGAATAGCAAAGTGTTTCGCCGACCCAAGAGAGCGCGAGTGGGCGGCCGCCACGTTGCAAGTTCTGTATCGACACTTACGCGACACTCGAACTCGTGTGGTAATCGGAGAACCCATCTCGGCAGGGCAATGCAGCCAACGGTCAGCGATCCACGCCGCCATGGCTTCGTTGCTGGCGCGCGTCAACGACCCTCGCGATGAGGGCCTCATGACAGACAACCAAGTCTACCACGAGCTCGCCACAAAGATGTAGGTCCGCTGTGATGCACTCTGCGCCGAGGCGGCTCGCTGCGTAGGAGCTACATCATCCCTGCGGGCGCCAGGTCCGTCGGTCAGCATAGGCCCTGACGCTGGCAACGCCCAGGGCCACTACGCCCAGCAGCGCCAGCAGTGCGATCATCGCCCACGCCTCGTTGACAGCCTCGACGGTCGCCTGCCGCTCCACGGCCTTGCGCACATAGGCGACCACCGAAGGATCGAGCGGAGTGCCGGGAATGTGGGCGAGGAACCGATCGAGCGGCAGCCCCACTGCCTTCGCCGCTTCCACATCGCCACGCTCCAGCGCCTGGCCAAGCCTCTCGCCGATGACGGGAGCGCGGCCGTAGATGACCGTGTCGATCAAGGCGAGTCCGATCGCGCCGCCGAGATTGCGCATCAGATTGAACACGCCGCTCGCATCGGGCACGGCCTCCGCCGGCAGATGACCGAGTGCGATCCGTATCGGGGGCAGCAGGCACAGCATGATGGCGAGCCCGCGAACGACCTGAGGCAGGAGCATTTCCTCGAAGTCCGTCGCGCGAGTCTGAAAGGCGCTGGCCGCAAGGCCGACTGCGAACAGCCCGAAGCCGGCGGCTGTGAGCCAGCGGGCGCTCACACGCCGCTCCAGGGCCACGGCAACGGGCGCCATGATGAGCTGCGCCGCGCCGGTGACCATCATGATTTGGCCGATCTCCATTGCATCGTGATTGCGCACGAACGCCAGGAACACGGGCATCAGATAGACCGCGCCGTAGAGCCCGATACCCAGAATGAAGCTGAGCAGGCAGCCAAGAGCAAAGCCGGGATCGGCAAGCGTGCGCAGCTCGACTACGGGATGCTTCGACTTGATCGACCGCGCCACAAACCAGGTCCCGGCTACAAGGCAAGCCACGAACAGGACCGCCGTGTCGACCGACATCCAGCCGGCCTGTGGCGCCTTCTTCAATCCGATCTCCAAGCACGCGAGCGCGACAGCCATCAGAGCAAGCGCAATCGGATCGAGCTTGCGGAGCAGACCGGGCTCGGGCTTGTCCTTGGGAAGCAGGCACGCGCCTATTGCGATGGCTGCGACGCCGGGGCCGACGTTGATGAGAAATAGCCAGGGCCAGTCGTAGGTGTCGGTGATCCAGCCGCCGATGAATGGACCGACGGTTGGGGCAAGAACGGCAAGCATGCCGGCGACGGTGGTGGCCAGCGCCTGGCCGCGGTCCGGAAACAGCACGAAGCCAGCCGCGAACACTTGAGGGATGAGAAGCCCGCCGGCCAGCCCCTGCACCACGCGCCAGGCGAGAAGGCTCGCGAGAGAGCCGCTCCACGCGCAGCCTATGGACGCGACCGTGAAGACGACGAGTGTCGCAACCGAGAGCCAGCGCATCGTCAAGGCGCGTGTCAGGAGGCCGGTGAGCGGAATGGCGATGACCTCGGCAATCAGGTAGCTGGTTTGCACCCAGCTCATTTGCTCCGGCTGGATCGCCAGCGCCGTCTGGATGGTTGGCAGGGACGCGGCGACGATCTGCACATCGAGAATGGCCATGAACATGCCGACGCACAGGGCGGCAAATGCCAGCCAGGTGCGCAGGTAAGGCGCCGCGCCCGCTTGCGATACGCCGAGGGCTGTCATCGTGACACCAGGCCGTAGCGCCGTTCGCCGTGCAGCGCCGCGCCCTCTGCCCGGATGCGCACCCAGAGCACCAGGGCGTTGAGAGCCGAGAAAACGACGGCGAACACGGGCAGGCCGAACGCGAGGGGGAGGACCAGGATTTCACCCGCCACGATCAGGTAGTTGGGATGGCTGAGGAGTCGGTAGGGCCCCGACCGTACCAGTGGCGCGCCCGGTACGATAATGATGCGCGTGGTCCAGCGCGAACCCAGAGCGGCGAGCACCCAGCCGCGTCCGATCTGCATCGCGCCGAACACCCCAAGCAGGGCGAGATTGGGCACACTTGGCAGGGCGAGGAGCCACAGACCCGACAGCCAAGCGGCATGCAGGGCGACGACAGCGGGGTAGTGTCCGGGTGCAATCTCAACACCACCCTGCGCGAGGAGCCGTCGCGTGTTCCGATGCGCCAGCGCCAGCTCCGCCAAGCGTTGTAGCGTGACGAGGGCGAGGACCGCGAGCGATAGCGGATGAGCCGCCGCCAACGCACCGGCAAGCCACGCGGTCATGCAGGGCCCCTGGCGAGCGTCACGGTGGACACGGTGAAACCGGGGCCGAGCGCCACCAGCATCGCGTGCTCCGGCAGGCCTGCCTGCAGCGCGCGCTCCAGCACGAACAGTGCGGTCGGTGCCGACATGTTGCCAAAGCGCTTGAGGATCTCGCGCTCGTGGTCGAGACTCCGCGGCGCGAGCCCGAGCGCTCCTTCGATCGCCTCGACGACCTTGCGCCCCCCCGGATGGCAGACGAAGCGGCCGATGTCGCGGCGCTGCATGGCTTGGGCCTCCAGGATCGCATCGATAACCGGCCCGAGGCGCTCGCGCGCGAAGGCGGGAATCGACTGATCGAAGATCACGCCGAAGCCGACAGGATCGACCTTCCATCCCATGATGTCGAGGGTATCGGTCCAGGTATGGTTCCCGGTCTCGACGATACGCACTGCGCCGCCCGGTCGCGAGGTGAGTACGGCGGCCGCCGCGCCGTCGCCAAAGAGCGCGAGCGCCACCATGTTGGCCTTGGTGGCCTGGTCGCGCCGGACCGCCAGCGAGCACAGCTCGACGGCGACGACCAGCACCACGCCGCCGGGACGCGCCATAGCCAGATCTGCCCCCACCGCAAGGCCGGCGACGCCGCCTGCGCAACCAAGGCCGAAGACGGGCACGCGTTGCACGTCGCGGCGGAAGCCAAGTGCCCCGAGGGCGTGAGCCTCGAGGCTGGGCGTTGCGATGCCCGTCGACGACACCGTGACGACGGTGTCGACGGCATCCGCTGCGATGCCGGCCCGATCGAGCGCCCTTTGCGCCGCTTCGATGAACAGCGCAAGCGCGCCATCGAGGTATGCAGCGGTGCGCTCCGGCCAGCCATGCGCGCCGAAGTACCAATCGAACGGGCGCGTCACGCGCCTTTCGGCTATGCCCGCCGAGGCAAAGACCGCGGCGATCCTGTCGAAATCGCTGAACTGGTGGGAGAAGACCTCGGACACCCCTTTGACCGCATCACGCTGGGTTACGACATGCGGCGGCACGGCAGTGGCAATCGACAGCACCCCTACATCAAGCCGCGACGCTCTGGACGGCGGCTGCAAAGCCGCCTGCGCGCCGGCACCGCGCACGGAGGATCTCTCAGGCATCACGGGTTTCCTCGCTTGTTCCCCAAGTCGAACAAGGCTCCGCCCCGAGGCGGGACCCTGATTGCACCGGATGGCCCCAATAAGGCGGGTCGGCTCTTACCGGCGCGACGTCGGCAGAGTTTGCTCGCGCTGAGGGTTTTCTCAGGCTATCGTCGCAACCTCATGCTGTGCTGAATGCGAGACATTAAACAGCCATAAGAACTAACCATGTTTTTCCTATGGACAACGTACTGTTGTCGGAAGGGTTACCGGGGGGTTGGTGAGATGTCGAAAAATTCGTGCGCTCTCGAAACATGTCTAGCGCAGCTTGCAGCCCTCGCCCTCATCGGTGCCGTCACGATCAGTCTGTCAACCAAATCGGCGACCGCCGAGGCCGGTCTCGATGTCCTCGCTGGCACGTGGCAGGGCGGTGGAACGATGTCCTTCGAAAGTGGGGAGATCGAAAGCATCAGCTGCAACGGCTACTATAAGAGCGCCGGCAACCTGAGCGTCGTCATCCGCTGCAGAGGCACCGCCTCCAATTTCGAGCTGCGCAGCAAGTTGGAGTCCAATGGCGACAAGGTCTCCGGGAGCTGGGAGGAGCGCACTTACAATGCCACCGGTGACGTGTCTGGCACGGCTTCCGCCGGTAAGCTCAATATTCAGTTCGGCGGAAGCCTCACTGGCGGTCTTGAAATGAGCTTCTCGCCGTCGAGCCAATTGGTATCGGTCTCTGTTGGCACCAAAGGCGCTGGCATCAAGGGGGTGCACGTCAGTCTCGATCGCAAGTGAGGATGGCAACGTCATTCGCTTGATCATGGCGACTGCGTCGAACCGCTATTCGATTGGGATTTTCGTGTTCATGATTGGCGTGGTCACGCCATTCAAATGATATTTGTGGCACAGCAGACAGTCTTGACGGGCCATGCCGCTGGTGTGGCAGGTCTGGCACAGCTCCTTTTTCACTGCCCCGAAGTTGGAGACGAATTTTTTCGGATTGCCCTGCTCGTAGCCCTGCAGGTAGGGGCGACCTTTTTCAAGGTTATGGCAGGTCAGACAACCGCGATTCTCCAGCACGCCGAAATGCGGCTCATGGATGAAATTCGTGAACCGCCCCATCTTCGCCTCGATCTTGGGTGGGGAGAAATTGACGAGCCGCCCCTTGCCCCGGATACCGTCGACGCTATGGCATTTCGTGCATGACCCCTGGGCGTCCTTACCGGTGAGAAAATCGAAGACTGCCGCCGCCGGGCTTCTATCGCCTTTCGGCGCCTGGGGACCGGTCAGAAAAAGCCAGGAGAAGATGAATTTATCCTTATGGCCCACGGGACGGTAGAAGATCGCGTAATCCTGCCGGTACCAGCCTCCGTACTCGGCCCAGCTCTCCGGGTCCACATCGCTTTCGATGCCGATTACGGGTGCAGCCCTCGCTTGAGGCTGAACCGCTGCCGCATCTGAGACCGTCGGCGTATCGGCTGGCGCCTTTGCGTCGGCCCTGGAGGCGGCATCCGCAGATGCGGCGCGATCGGGCCTGGCGTTCGCGGGAGCGGGTCTCCGGACCGCTCCGTCGGGCTGGGCTGCCTTCTCGGCATCCTTGGTTGGAGCGATGCCGCGAAGCTCATCCTCCGTGGGGTTGAGCAGATCGTCGGTTTGGTCTGCCGCCCTGGGGGTGGCCTGGGCCACTCTCGTTCCGCCATTGATACTGTCTCTGACGGCGCGAGGCTGCTCCCCGGAGAGCGTTACCGTTCCGCCACCGGGTCGCACGTACGCCGTATAGCCTCTTACGGCCGGTGCTCCGGGCCGCGCGAGCTCGCGAAGCTCTTCCTCCGTGGGGTTGAGCAGATCGTCGGTCTGGTCTGCGGTCTTGGCCTGGGGCCGTTCGGCTGCTTTCGGCTGAGGCTGTTCGTTGACGGAAGGCGTCTTGTTGCGATCATCGGGCTTGGCGCTCGCGATATCGGCCTTTCCCGGCTCTCCTTTAGTCTGGGCCGCTTCGGGCTGGGCCGCTTTGGGTTGGGCTACTTTGACCTGGGCTCCTTCGGCCTCGTCCTTCAGCCTCCTGACAAGGCGGCCATATGGATCGACCCGTAAGCTTTCAGCGACTGAACCGGGCACACTCTTGGTCTCTGTCGGCTGATTTGCGTCAACAAGTCCGCCAGGCCCGGCTATGTCGGCCGGTTCGCCATCGGCGGCCAATTTCGGTTCTGTCATCGTTGTCACCCAGCCGCCAATCGTCGTGATCCAGCAAGTTTGCTCCCGATCATTCGTATCCTGGCGATTGGCCATTTCCGCGCCGAGATTGGGCAGCCACTGCTGATGCGCACTGAAGACCACGTCGCGCGGGATGCTCGCGGTCAGATCGGCAACGAGATTCGCACTCAGCTTCGCCCCGCAGTCAATATTGAGGTCGCCCAGCACGTCCGACGCCTTTCCCGCAATCAGTGCGTAGAACAGCCTCTTGATCTCCCACACCAGCTCCGTCACCGCCTTGATCTGGTCGTCGCTTGCATCGGTCAGATCCTGAAGGTTCAGGTTGTCCACGGCCTTGATCAAAGAGCGGCCCCGCTCACTCCGGCTGATCATCACTTTCATGAACGGTGTGAGCTCGGCTTCGGACGCGGCCGGCCATTCGCCGATCGGAGCACTCTTCTTCTTCAGCGTTTGCAGGTCGAGGCCAGGCAGGGTCAGAAAGGCAATACCCTTCGGGCCGCTGACCCGCTCCTTGCCGGTGATCTGGCCGAGATGGCAGGATCGGCAGGTCTGCTCGAATGGGCCCACAGCCATGATACGCCTGTCCTCGCGGCTGCTGTGACAGGTCGTGCAGGTAGCGGGGATGCGCTTTGCCGGATCCTTCTTCAGCACTTCCGAGAAGTGCTTACCGTGGCTGGTATGATCGTAGATGATCGGTGTTCGCCGCTTGAACGGATAGTTCTCGAACTCCGGGTGATGGCCATCGAAGCTGTCGAACTTCACCACGTGGCAGGATTGGCATTGCTCGTTGGAGATTTTGCTCAGCTTGAAGTTGGCGCCCCGATGCTCTTGGTGGCAGGTCGCGCAATTGAGACCGCGTGCGGCCACGTCGTGGGTCGGGAAGGCGACGCTCTGGGCACGAGCCCAGTGCGGCGCGCGTATCTCCGCAGCGATTTTCGTCAGTCGCTTGGTGCTCCGATTCAGCACCTCGGGCGACGCGCTGTGCGCGTTGAAGGCCGTGTCCGGCATTTTGTGACAGGTGAGACATGCCTGGCTGTCGGCGTGCGGATCGCCTGGGACGAGGCCCCTAATCCAGCTCAATTTGCCGCTGCCGCTCTTGGTGTGGCAGGCGTTGCAATTGTCGATCGCGCCATGAGCGCTCGTCATTGGCCCCGGCGCCAGGAACTTCATGTCCTTGGCAAGAAAGAATGCCGCGCCCAGGCAGACGACGGTCGCGAGCGCCAGCAGCACTGCCAGGAGGTCGCGCCCGGAACCGAGGGTCGCCTGTCTCTCGGCCTTTGGCGGCCGAACCGATCTGGTCCGTACCGGTCGCCGCATCACCGGCCCCCCGATGAAAAGGCGTAGACGACGAGGACGTGCAGCACCGTCAGCACGATCAGCGCATAGGTGACGGGCACATGCACGAACGGCCACCCCTTGGCGAGCCCGAGATGGACACGGGCGAAATCGAGCCGGTCCTTCTCGATCACCAGGGTCTTGATGGCGGCTAGCTTCTCCTGGCTCCGCTGGTCGACATAGCGTGACAGGTTGTCGATCTCGTCGGTCAGCCGCCTGAGCGGGCGCTGCGAGCCGATGAGGTGGGCCGCGAAATTGCGCTGTCCCTGGAAAAAGTCCCGCAGGCGGGTGGTGTAGAGGTCCCTGATCCAGGCGTCATGGGGCGGTGCCGGCAAGGCGATCGCAGCGGGGGAGGTATCGGTCTTGGCGACGGCGGCGTGCACGTCCCGCGCCAACTCGGCGCGGCGGGTGGCAATGCGCTCATAGCTGATGTCGTCAAGCCCGTGCTTGGCCTTCACCGCCCAGGCGAGATAGGTGCCGAAAATGCCGCTCAGCGTCACCAGCACGAAGCCCGCCCACAGCGCCCATTCGAAGCCGGTATCCGGCAGAGAGAAATCCGAATGCGAGATAAAGACGGCGATCAGCAGATAGCCGACAAAAATATGGATCTTTCGCCAGCGCGAGACGGATTTGGGCGACAGGCTGGCGGTTTTGATGGCGATGTGAAAATAGAGCTGCAAGCCCATGCCGCCCGCCAGCACCCAGCCGTCGAGATAGCGCGCGTCGCGGAGCCCATTGCCATAGATCCAGACGAGCCAGAAGAGGCCGCCGGAGATTGCCGCGATCAGAAGGCCCTGCACTGTCTGGCCGGTGAGATACCTCGCCGAGCCCGAACCGCGCCCCCCGATCGGCGCTTCAGACGTGCGCCGCCCCGCCGAGCTCACGGCGGCCCCCCAAAATCACCCATTGCGGTGGTTCTTTCCCCATCAAGCCCATTCCCGTGGTTGTCGTTGCCGGCGGGATCAATTGGCCGCGCCGGCGCTCACCGTGCCCTTGAATTTGTCCGGTCCGGGAATCAGGCTGTCGAGCCCGGCCAACGTGCTGCCGTCATACTTCTCGGTGATGCTCACGATCAGCTTTGAGACGCTGTCAGCGGCAGCCGTCAGAAAGCGTTCATTGTTCAGCTTCAGCCCGGCCGAATAGGAATACTCGACCATCTTGGCGATTTCCGGCACGTTCGGCGCCGCTTTCGCTGCGGCCGCGAGCTGCGTGCGCGCCCGGTCGACACGCTTAGCCATTGCGAAGGCGTAAAGCCTTCTCACCGTCGCACGGCTGATCCCGCGGAGCCCGGTCTCGAGCTCGACGCCGAGGCCGACGAGATAGAGCATTCGCTTGCGCGCCGCGCTTGCTGGCACGTTTTCCTTGCCCTTGGAGTGCCAGGTATTGTGCCGCACCTCGCCCTGCGACCAGGACACCAGCTCGAAGGCGCTGCCGGCAGGATGACCACCTTTGTTCACGAGCGCCTCTTGCGGCACGACATGGCAGCTATAGCAGTTCTTCGCCAGCTCATAGAGCGAGGACGGCCTGATCATCCCCTTGGACTCGGCGAGCTTCCAGCGCGCCTCTGCCTCGGCCTTGGTCTCGGTCTTCTCGGTCTTGCCGCTGAACTGGCCGTGGATCTTGATCCAGTCCTCACCGGCGCTGTGGCAAGACTCGCAGGAGATGCCGGCAGTCGGCTGCTTTTTGCCTTCCTTCTCCTGCACGGTGTAGTGGCAGGTCAGGCACATGCTCTCCGATCGGATGCGCTGAACGCCCATCTTCTCCGCGATTTCGTTCGCCTCCTTCCGGCGCGGCATCTCACGAAAAGTCTTGAAATGGTGCGTGCTCTTCCAGGCTTCGGCCTCCTGCTTGTGACATTCCGCACAGGCATTCGGGCCGACGATCTTGGCCGGATCGGACGCAACTACGCTGTCCGCAGCAAAGCCGATGACCATCAGCAAGCCGCAGAGACAAAGCACGGAAGACCGGAGAGGGGCTCTAAGACCGAGCCCAATCGGCCGAAGGCTATGCGCGCTGAGGACGATAATGGCTTCTCACCCTTGCTTCAGCCACCCTATACGTCCGCACCCGCCGTTCCCGCGGGTTGCGGGGGCGATCGAGAGAGAGCCAGCCTATGGCGCGGGTCAGAGCGCTTTCCTCGACCGGGTCGTCGGTGGTCGGCAGGAACGGGTCCGCATAGCAGACCGCGCCGAAGCCCGCCGCGATCGATTTGATCGAATTGACCAACCCGGGGGCGCCGCAGGCGTAGAGCACATCGGTCGGTAGCAGCCGCGGCAGATAGTCGGTCGGCCGGCCCGGCTTCACCCCTTTGTTCACGGTCTTCAGCGAGCTGCAGACAGGCACGACGAGCACATTGGGGAAGGGGGCCAGCTGCGCAAGAGCCGGGCCCATATAGAGCGACTCGAGGCCGCGACCGCCAGCGATGACCATCATCATGCGCTGCGGGTTCTCGCGCAGCGCAGCGACGGCGATCGACCAGATGGGCGCAAAGCCCGTGTTGGTGCCGACGAGGATCAGCCGGCCGTCCAGATTGGGACGGAAATGCGCCGAGCCATAAGGCCCGGTCAGCGTGACCCGATGGCCCAGCTTGATACGCTTGCCGAGCGACCGGGTGACACGCCCTTCCTTCATGCGCCGGACATGGAACCAGATCCAGCGGTTGTTCGGATTGCCGCGCAAGGGATGGGTAATGCTGAAGGGACGGCTCGGATAGCCGTTGAAGCGCACCTGCGCATATTGCCCCGCAAGATAGGGCAGCGCGCGGTTCGTCCTGATGCCGACTTCCATGACCTCGTGCGACAGGGGGCGCAACGAGCTCAGCACGCCTTCGACGGTACGAAGGCCCGACTGCTGGCCCCTCTCGATCACCACATCGCCGACGATCCGGCACTGACAGGCATGAACGATGCCCTGCTCGGAGCCTTCGCCGCCCCGCACTTCACCGGATACCAACCGCACGCAGCAGGTACCGCAGTGGCCAGCACGGCAGTCATAGGGCAGTTCGATGCCGTTGCTCAGAGCGGCGTCCAGCAGCAACTCGCCGCGGCGCGCCGGAAAGCTAGTGCCATTGATAGTAACCTGGTGACTTCGTGCCATTGTCTGATCCCGGAAGGCTCCCCCATCTACAGCTGGTGCGCGTGACCCGCCGTCGCTGCGCTTCCTGGGATGCTCAGCTAATCAAGCCCACCCTCATCGGTCGGCAGTAGAAAAGTGGACCTATGCTGTCATCCATCACTTGGCCACCTCCTGTTGAGAATCGACGGCAATGAGCTATCCTCCTATCATGGTCAGACAATGGCCGTTTGATGGTTACAGCCGGCAGCCAGTGGGAACTCCATCGGCGTCTCGTGGAATCCAGGCGCAGTTCCGTCCTGGCTATGCTGGCCTCGTGGACGACTCCTCGTTGAGTCAGGGCACAGCGATCCAGCCTCAGCCTATCGCGCTGCGCTGGCCAGTGCAAATGAGGAGCAGCCTCGGGCAGAAGAGGCCGCTGGACACTCTCAATGCAGAATCAAAGCGAAGCGCGAGCCGGTCGAGATCAGCCCATCGAGGGGGCGGCGTAGGCGAGTTGCTCACGGGCGGCCGACACCAAGCTCGAAGCGCAATACTGCACAAAGAGCCAAGCCATCCTGGCGCATTCAGACGGTACGGATCGCGCCGATTAGGCTCAGGACGACCATTGCTGCTAGAAAGATGCCATTCAGTCGTCAAACTTTGACCGCTATCGCATGATGATCTCCGAATCGCGGGTGGGCATCGGGGGATTCGCGGTGCTCCGGAAGTAGGCGCTTACCCATAGGGGGTCCTCGTGTCCGGTCCACCAACGCTTGCACTAGCCTAGCGTCGCCGACCTAGCGTCGCCAAGTGCGCGGGGGGACGCTGCTCCCACGCGCTGAGCTTCTACGCCCTGACTGAAAGATAGGCAGCCGAGCTGTGCAGCTCGGCAGAAGGAGAAGTTGTGCCGCACGGCGATCGGGTGCCGTTCTCGCATGGGCGATGCAAATCGGAATGCCGCCCTGAAATCAAAGGGGGAGAAGGCTAATGCGCAATGCGATGCTGTCCTGCGCTTTCGCAAGTGCCTTGCTGAGTCACGCAGCATTTCTTAGCCAGGACGCTGTCGCTGCGTCCGGCGAAGCTGGGCAGACCCAGGCCGCACAAGCGCAGCCCAGATTGAGGCTTGCTCAGAATACAGGGGCGCCCGGAAAGGCTGGTGCCGCAGTCGGCGGCGAGCAGAAGGTGTCTGCGGACGCAGAAGCCGACGGCCATGGGCAGGTGTCTGTACTCGCCGCCCAGGCAAAAGCCGAGAAAGGCAAGGAAGCTCCCATCCCAGCGGTCGACCAGGAGACTCTCTCTCTCTATCCCACCGCCGCGCAATGTGGCGAATGCCACAAGCAGATCTACGAGGAATGGTCGTCGTCGCAGCATGCCTATGCGTCCATCTCGCCGATGTTCCACGCGTTCGAGCAGAAGTTCCAGGAGCTGACCAAAGGTACGGTCGGCACTTTCTGCGTGCGCTGCCACCAGCAGGTTGGCACTCAGCTCGGCGAGAATCGCGAAACGCCGCTGTGGCAGATGAGCCAGATCTCGCGCGAGGGCGTGAGCTGCATCACCTGCCACCGCGTCAAGGAGCAGTACGGCAAGGTCAACGGCGAGCGCCGGGTCGAGCCGGGCAAGATCTACGACCCCGTCTATGGCAGCGGGGAGAAAAGCGTCCTCAAGGAGATCCTCGCCAACAAGGAGACCTACTCCGTCAAGACCAGCGAGGGCGGGCGTGGCAACAGCATCCACAACGGCATGATGACGAACCCTCAGCTGACCAAGTCGGAGTTCTGCGTCAGCTGCCATCAGGTTGCTGTCAATCTGGGCATCAAGCTCGAGATCGTGTGGGATCAGTTCCGCGACAGCCCGGCAAGAAAGGCGGGCGTCACCTGCCAGGACTGCCACATGGGCAAAGTTCCCGGAAAGCCCGATGGCTATGCGACCGGACCCTCCGCCGTGATCGGCGGCAAGGAAATCAACCCGGGACGCAAGCATGCCAATCATCGCTTCATAGGTCCGGGCTATGCGATCACCCACCCCGGCGTCTTCCCCCACAACGCGAAGGCCCAGGCCTTCACCATGAAGGACTGGCTGGAATTCGACTGGCGCGCCGGCTGGGGCACCACAGAGTTCGAGGACAAGATCGCCAGCGGCAAGATCAAGGCCAACTTCCCCAAGCGCTGGGCCGATGGCCTCGATCGTGAAGACGCCTGGCAGATCATCGAGGAGAATCTCAAGAAGCTCGACGAGCGGTACGAACTCAGGCGGCAGGTCATGGAGAACGGTACCAAAATCGACGGTCCCTACGTCGCGGGCGACCCGCGGGTCGGCAGAGACTTGGCGTTCTCCTACAAGATCAAGAACCTCAATCCCGGGCACAACCTGCCGTCCGGTTCCCTCGGTGCTCAGCCGCAGCTCTGGGTGAACGTCGCCCTCGTCGATCCCGACGGCAAGAACGTCTGGGAGACGGGCTACACCGACAGCAACGGCGATGTGGCCAATCTGCACAGCCTGGATGTTGCGGCCGGTAAAATCCGGACAGACGAACAGCTGGTGAATTTCCAGGCCATGTTCGTGGTCACCAACCTCAAGGGCACGGATCGCGAGGCGTACCTGCCGGTGAACCTCGACGTCGACCCGCTGCCGCTCCTGCGTCCGCCGCAAATCCCGACCACCGTTCTCAACCATCCGCCGCTGGTGCGCATGGAAAACCGCTCGCTGTCGCCGCTGGAGGAGAAGCAGGTCAAGTACCAAGTGCCAGGCGGCCTGATCACGAAGCCCGGCAAGTACCGCCTCGCTTTCCGCATGCGGAGCCGCGCCGAGCCGATCTACTTCATGCGCTTCGTTGGCTCCACCAAGGAAATGGAGCGGCGCATGAACGAGCGAACGATGAACTTCCACGTCTTCGCCGTGGATGTCGAGGTGAAGGGCTAGGGCCGAGAAGCCGAGGGTTTTGGATTGGGGACCGCGAGGGGTCCGAGAAAGCGGTCCCCCAGCATGCCAATGCCCTTTGCTCCGGGAAGCAGCTCAAGGAAGCCTAAGACTGGCAGCGATTTAGGTCGGCGACCTCGTCGAACTGTCCAGCGGGTCTCCTTGGTTGGCCTAACGTTTTTTGCGACGGGGGAGTATATACGTGACTGCTAACGCGAAAGGCAACTTTCGGCACCGTGCCCGGACAGCGACCGCCACTATCGCGCTGGTGACCGGTGCTTACCTTGTAATGTCTGGAACGACCGCAGAACCTGCGGCGGCCGAGGGCTGGGTGACCCAAGTGTCGCCCGGCGCCTCACGGGTCGATCCCGCCGACAACCAACCCGATCCGCCGCAGTACGTAGGCGCGTATCCCGAAAAGAAGACTGCCGACAACACCGCTGATCCAGCGGCACGCTCACGCAGCAAGGTGAGCGGCAAGGAAGACCTGTTCCAACCCGGTCCGCAGTACGATGAGAAGTACGATCCCCAGGGAAACGTCGACATCTACGGCAAGAAGAGCGCGGTCGAGCCGCCGCGCCCGCCTATCGAGCTAGGTCGTCAGCAGTACACCTCCGGCCAATACGACGAAAGCAGCACCATCTTCGGTCAGTTGAACCCGCTGCTGCCGGGCCTCGCCGTCTACGGCGACTGGCGGACGGCGGTCGCCTACAACGGCAACAACGGCAAGGATATTGCCCAGATCGCGACCCGGCTGAACATCGACGTCGACTTCAAGATCACCGGCACAGAACGAATACACGCGTTCTTCACGCCGCTTCAGAAGAATGCAAAGTTTACCCGCTACGAGTTCGGCGGCGGCGACGGCGATGGCAGGTTCACCGATGAGTTCGACTTCAACCCGCAGACGCTGTTCTTCGAAGGTGACCTCGGCGCCATCGTTTCCGGCTTCTCCGGTAACGAGGCCGGTTTCGACCTGCCCTTCACTGTCGGTCTCTTCCCGCTGTTCCTGCAGAACGGGATCTGGGCGAACGACGCAATCCTCGGCGGCGCAGTGACCATCCCCGCGAAGAACTCCGCGAAGCTGGGTCTCCCCAACTACGACATCACCTTTTTCGCCGCGTTCGACAACGTCGACAACGCGGGCCTGCTCGGAGCACAGCAGAACAGCAACGCCAACATCTTTGGCGTAACCACCTTCATCGACGCCTTCGGAGGGTATATCGAAGCTGGCTATGGCCTGATACAGGGTAAGGACGAGCTGGACGGTCAATACACAAACTTCCTGACTGCCTCTTACAGCCGGCGCTATGCCAATACCATTTCAAACTCGACCCGCTTTTTCGCGAACTTCGGGAACGGCAAGAACGACGAAGGCTTTGCCATCATTTCGGAGAACAGCCTCATCACGAGCTCGACGAACGTGATCCCCTACGCCAACTTCTTCGTCGGCTTCGGCAATCCTCAGCCCCTGGTCGATGGCAATGGCGCGGGCATCCTGAAGAACGTCGGCATCAACTTCGAGACCGACGCGCTGACCGGCTACCCGAAGCTCGACGACAGCGGCTCCGCCGCATATGGCGGCGCGATTGGCTTGATATATCTCTTCGGCGCGGATCTTGGTCAGCAGCTCGTGTTCGAGGTAGCCACGGTTCAGCCCTTCGAGGATGACGGCATCGGCGCCCAGCACGCGCAATACGGCTTCGGTATTCGCTATCAGATCGCACTCACCCGAGCCTGGCTGTTGCGCGCCGATGCGACCTACCAGATCGCCGAGGGCGCCGAGGACAACTTCGGGGTCCGCTTGGAGCTCCGAAGGAAGTTTTGACCGACCGCGGATGGCGCGTTCGGTTTGCAACGGGCAACTATGCGAGGCGATCTCATGAGTAGCCGGCACCTATTCGCAGCTATCCCGATGGCTTGCTTGTTGGCCGTCGGCTTACTTGGCTTTGTGCCAGCGGCCAATGCCGGGTCGGTCGGGCAGAAGGCCGGTAAAATCGCCGGAAATAATAATATCGGGGCCAAGCGTCAATTTCGACGTCGCTACCGCAGCGTAAAGATTCACTTACCTGTAGGTCCGGCCTCTATCTACCATGACTATCCCTACTCCTACAGCCGGGGTTTTTATCCGACCCATATAGGGGGGTATGTCTACTATCCCTCCTATTACTTCCGCCATCCCTACTACCACTACCGTGCGAGGGTCCGGGGGTATTAGTCGTGGTGAGGTCGCATCAGCGTTTCGGAGCCTGCAGATGTCTTTGACGTCCCTGGTCTGGCTTTTTATCGCCTCCTCAATCGCGATATCAGCGCTGATCGCCTTCTCGCCACGATTGGACGCAGCCAGGCTTGCTCTCCTCTCGTGGCTCCAGTCATCGAGCTGGGGGTTCGGCCATAACCGGGGAGGGCGCGCCGGGACGTTGGTCGTGGCTGCCGCGGTTTTTCTCCTCGTTGCAGGCATCGGCGTAGTTGCATCCTATGTGGGTGGCCCCCTCGGGGCGACCGGCTCAGGGCAGGACCCGCATACCGGGTCGAATGGCGAGATGCTTGCGAGCCTCAAGGACTACACGCGTTCCGTCGGAGCCGAGCAGCCGACGTCGACGGCGCCAAGCGGCAAACTGCTGCCCGATGTGAACACGATGATCGAACGGCTGGTGGCTCGGCTCGAGACCGCGCCAGGCGACGTCAAGGGTTGGCGGATGCTCGGCTGGTCCTATTTCAATACGGGGCGCTATAAGCAGGCAGCGACCGCCTATGCGCGAGCGGTGGAGCTCGATCCGAATTCGACGGAGCTCAAGGCCTTGTACGAGGGGGCCAAGTCAAAGGCGTCCGAAATCGGCAATGCAGAGATAGCCTCGTCTTTGCAAGGCGAGGCCGCCGGCAAGGTTGATGACGGACTGCGCTTCGAGAAGAATGCCAACCCCGAGGCGATGCCTGCGCGTGAGCCTCCGCGCGAGTATGACGCTGCAATCCGATCGATGGTCGATGGCCTTGCAGACCGCCTAAAGAGCTCTCCGCGAGATGTCGATGGCTGGACTCGCCTTATGCGCTCTCGAGTCGTGCTTGGTGAGAGAGAGGTCGCGGCAACTGCCTTCCGCGATGCGCTTGAGGTCTTCAAGGACGACGCAGCGGCATCGGGCAAGATTAAGGCTGCGGCGGTTGAGCTCGGTCTG
>Ga0207674_10002333_pt1 | contig 24011 bp, 23 predicted proteins | sample KBSCornC72_FD_184303 | JGI IMG/M metagenome (GOLD analysis project Ga0207674, IMG submission 184303) | Corn rhizosphere microbial communities from Kellogg Biological Station, Michigan, USA - KBS Corn C7-2 (SPAdes) (version 2) | ecosystem: Host-associated > Plants > Roots > Rhizosphere > Soil ...
GGCACTGAAGACACGCGAACCGATGGGTGTGAAAAAGGAACTAGCCGCGCGCATCGTCGCCGACTTCCACTCCGCTACGGATGCCAAGCAAGCCGAAGAGGATTTCGCGCGCGAGGTACAAGAAGGCACCGAACCATCGGACATCATCACTGTTTCGTATGACAACGTTCCCTTCCCCGATGGCACGTTCACTCCGCAAGGCACTACTAATGTTGCGAAGTTCGTTTTGGGCACAGGCATGGTCGAGAGTCGAACGGAAGCGGAACGACAGATAAAGCAGGGAGCAGTTCGAATCGACGGGCAGCAGGTGACAGCACTGTTTTATCCGAAGAAGATCCGAAAAGCAACAGTCCAGGTAGGGAAGAAATGGAAGAAGATCACGGACTGATTACCGAGTGGAGCGGGCTTCAGAGGCTGCGGAAAACTCTCATCCCGGTCCGAACGCAGGCGAAACCGCCAGCGCCAGCACGCCGGATCAGCAAGTTGCAGTTCTAGGTTGGGCAGGCGGTTTCGCCTGCCAAGAGTTTTTCAGCAGCCTCTTCAGCCTGCAACGGGTGCTTCAGCACCCGCGACGACTCGGAGGCTAAAGCCTCCGTTGCAAGCTGAAGCTCGCTCCACGCTAGAACTGGAAATACACGAACGGTACGGCCTTTTCCGTTACGCCGATCAGTTCCACCGTGAAAACCAGCATCACCGCGACGGCGACGTATGCCCAGGCAGGTCCATGCGCCAGGCGCTCGATCCATTCGAACTTTTCTTCAAGTAGGGCGATCACCAGCGACACGGCCAGCACGCAACCGAGCCAGGCAGGGATCAGAATCCCCTTTCCATGCCAGGAAAACATCTGCTGGATTACGTAGACGCTGTCGTGAAACGTCGCGGCGCGAAAAAATACCCAACCCACGCAGACTAATACGAAGGTCATCAACGCTCGCAACGGATACAGCGACCAATGCGGCGCTACCTGAAAACGTTTGCGGCCACAGACGCGTTCCAAACCAAGCAACATGCCGTGATAGCCGCCCCAGATCACGAAATTCCAACTGGCCCCGTGCCACAGGCCGCCCAACAGCATAGTGAGCATCAGGTTGCGGTAGGTCACCAGCGAACCGTGCCGGTTGCCGCCCAGTGGAATGTAGAGATAATCGCGCAGCCAGCGCGACAGGGAGATGTGCCAGCGATGCCAGAAATCGGTGATGCTGAACGCCAGGTACGGCCGGCGAAAATTGGTCGGGAAATGAAATCCCAACAACAGAGCCATGCCGATGGCCATGTCGGTATAGCCGGAAAAATCGAAAAAGATCTGCATGGCGAAAGCGCCTACGCCGCTCCAGGCCGCCGGCGCGCCGGGATACGCCGCCAGGTTCTGGAAGTAAGAATCCGCGATCTGCGCGAAATGATCGGCCAGCGCCATCTTCTTGGCCAGGCCTAATAAAATCCACAGAACGCCGCGCAGTGTCTCCTTACTGAGGGGCGGCGTCCACTGGTAGTAATCGGCGAAGAACTCGCGCGCGCGAACAATGGGCCCGGCCACCAGTTGGGGGAAAAACGCGATGAACAGTGCGTAATCGACTGGATTTCGGATGACCTTCTGCTCGCCGCGATATACGTCCACCACGTAGGACATGCTTTGGAACGTATGGAAACTGATCCCCAGCGGCAGGATGATCGCAAGTGCGAAAGCGTGCGGATCCTTGCGCAGCGCCTCGGCGGCCATAGCGGCCAGAAAGTTGTAGTACTTGAAGAAGCCCAGGAATCCGAGATTGGCAGCCAGGCTGAGCACCAGGAAAAGCTTCCGGCCACGCGGAGAGTCGACACGCTCCATCCAGATGGCAGCCAAATAGTCGATCGCGGTAAGCGAGAGCAGCAGGGGGGCGAATCGCCAGTTCCAGCTCATATAGAAGAAGTAGCTGGCAATCAGCAGGATCCACCGGCGCAAAGGCTTGGGCGAGACGTAGAAGAGTCCTATCGTTAGCGACAGGAACAGGAAAAACTGAGGAGTGTTGAAAAGCATGCGGGGCTAGCGCGGCGGCCCCAGAATGCGGCTTACTTCCTGCGTGAGCATCACGGAGAAAGGGATCATCCCGGGACCGTTCAAGTGCAACTCATCGTGGAACAGCTCCGGCCTTTCCAGGGAATCGAAGAAATGTTCGTCGATAAGAGTGACGTTGGGCTGTGCGGCCAGCTCGCGCACCGAACTGTGCGGATTGTAACGGGGCTGGTCCGGCCGCACGAAGCCTGCGCGCGGCAGGCGCAGAAAAATCAACCGGGTGGGAGATCCGCGGTAGCGGTCGTAAATCTTGCCGAGCCAAAACTTCAGAAAGCGGCCTTGATCCCCGGTTTCAGGCGGAAGATCGGCCAGCAGACGATCTTGCAAATTGTGCACCAGATGCGGATCGGCGTTCGGCGGAGCGCTCAGCGTCTTGGTCTTCCAATCCACCTGGAAGGCCGCAAGCGATTCAGGCGGGCCGTTGTATTCGTAGTGCCAGGTAAAGGAATGGAGGTGAGCCATTCTAGCCTCGTAGATGCGCCGGGCGGGATCAAGCAATAGATCCTCGAAGTCGCGCTTAAAAACCAGTCCCTTCAAAAGGATTCCTTGCGCGGCCTTCCATTGCTGCTTAGGGCTGTCGTAAGAACGGCTGAACTCCCAGAGATCGCTCAGGCGCAAGCGCGCGACGACGTAGCTGAGATCCTCACCGTTATCGGCCAGGTTCCGCCCCTTATCGGCGTCGTCATAGCTTTCCATCCCAAACACAATCGCGCGATACGCGCGGGCGGTGGGGTCGATATCCCGCAGCATGTAATACCACGGGCGAACGGACGTTCCCGCGGTAGCGATGGTTCCGAACGTATAGCCCGTCTCCGGTGTGTGCTGGTTCGAGATACGCGCCAGCAGGACCATCCGCGAATCGCCGATCCCCAGGACCTGCGGGCCGTTCTTGGGACGGTCGCGCTCTTCACGAAGGGTCGTTTCCAGGTCGCCCGTGGACGTATTCGGATTGAGGAACCAGGGATACAGCCCGGTGTGGAACACGGCTCCTTCAATCCCAGCGAACGTAATGACGGTGGCGAGCAGGACCGGAGCGGCGCGCATCACGCTTCCCTTCTACACGACGCGGCCATCCCGCATGGTAATGGTCCGGTCCGCGAAAGCGGCCGCTTCCGGGTCGTGGGTGATCATGAGGATGGTCTGACCAAGACGTTTATTAAGACCTTGCAAGATCGACAGAACGGCGGTGGAGTTTTCCGTGTCCAGGTTTCCGGTAGGCTCGTCCGCCAGAAGCAGAGCCGGGTGATTCACCAAGGCCCGGGCGATCGCGATGCGCTGCTGTTCCCCGCCCGAAAGCGCGCGCGGTTTGTGTTTCAAGCGGCTGGCGATGCCCAGCAGTTTCAGGATTTCCTCAAATTGAGGATCGGGCTCATGCCCCTTCTTACCCGCGATGTCCCTGGCGATCTCGATATTGTCGGCGCCGGTGAGCGTCGGCAGCAGGTTGTACTTTTGGAATACAAAACCAACGGTGGTCTTGCGGAGCTGCGTCCGATCCCCTTCGCTCATCTTGATCAGGTCGCGGCCGTCGATCAGCACCGTTCCGGAAGTGGGCGGCGTCAGACCACCCAGGATGTGAAACAGCGTGGACTTGCCGGATCCGCTGGGACCGACGATGGCCACGAACTCGCCGGCATCGATTTTAAGATCGACGCCGCGCAGCGCATGGACTTCCACTTCTCCTACGCGATAAGTCTTGGTGAGATTCTGGGCTTTTACTTCAGTCATGGGACCTCAGTCATATGCCAGCGCCTCAATCGCATCCTGCCGTGCCGCTCGCAAGCCAGGATACAGCGCTCCCACGATGGACCCCGCCAAAGCGATCCCGGCAACGGTCGCGTACCAGTCGGGCACGATTTCCTGCGGCATGGACGGGGCGAATGTCGCCATCAGCATGCGTGTGCCATAAGTCATCAGGATTCCGACCACCGTGCCAGCCAACGCCAGCAGCACCGTTTCCCGAAGCAGGATTCCGACGATATACCCCGGGGAAGCCCCCAGCGCCTTCAGGATCCCTATCTCGCGCGTGCGCTCCAGTACGGCCGTGTACATGGAGAGGCAGACCACCAGAAATCCGATCAGGACCGCTATTCCGATAACCACGCGAGTGAAGGCTTCGATGTACGGAACGCTGTTCACGCTAAACAGCGAAACAAAGTCCTCGATCGAATCGACCTTGTAGTTCGGGAGCAGCTTTTGCAGTTCGTCTTTAACCGCGGCAATGTTGGCCGGATTGTCCAGCTTGATGTAGATGGTGGAAACTAAACCGCGCGCTTCGAATAATTGTTGAAGCGCCCCGATATCGCCGAACGTCCTCGAAAGCTTGCCCTCTTCGACGATGCCCGAGACCTTCCAGAGATGCGCCAGATCGGTAGTACTTCCGGGCTTAAGGTGATGCTGCTGGGCGTACACGTCGTCGACTACGATTTCATCCGGAGACTCAAACATCCGGCCTCTTTTAACTTTCAACCCCCCGCTCATGGCGTTAAATTCGTCCAGATGAATTCCGGTAATGGAGTTGAACGAGTCGACGTATTTGACGAACGTCCCGGTGGCCATAGCGACGTGCGGCTGGGTTCTCACCACGTCGACCACCTTCTCCGGCATGGTCAATGAAAAAGTAAAGCCAGCGCTATCGGGCGGCCGAATAAGAATGTCGGCGCCGGTACCCTTGGAACGAGCCGCCATGTCGTTTAGCACGCCATGGCTGACGCCGACCAGCGTCAGGATCAGCGTGACTTCGACGCCAATCGCAACTACGCTGAGCAGAGTCCGCACCGGGCGGTGCTTGAGATTTTCGAAAACCAGACGATGGATCAACGAACTATCTTACCAGTCGGGCTTACCAGCCACGCCTGCGTAACTACGGCGAGCGCTGCAATCACGGCTGTTTCCGAACGCAGAATCAGCGGTCCCATGGAGACGGGGGTCCATCCGGCTCCGGTGAAGGAATTGCGTTCTTCATCGGTCCAGCCGCCCTCCGGGCCGGTGAGGATCGCGATGGTATCGTGCACCGTGCGCTCCGCAGGGAGCGCTTTCATGAGCGGCGCGACGCCTGGACTTTCGTCCAGCACGTAACGATACGACACGGTTCGGGCGATAGCGTCGTTAAGCGAAATGGGTCCGTCGATCTCCGGAAGGTGCGTCCGGCGGGATTGCTGGCTGGCTTCGAGCGCGATCCTGCGCCAGCGTTCCACGCGTTTGGCGGCCGCTTTCTCCAGCCCGCGCTCGCTGCGGGTCGCTTCGATGGGAACGATTTCGGTCACGCCTAATTCCGTGGCCTTTTCGACAATCCATTCAAAGCGATCGAACTTGATGAGTGCGGCGTATAGCTCGAAGCGTGCCGAGGGCGACGCCGCTGGGAACTTCTCCAGCGTCTTGAAAATAATATTTTCCTTACGCGCCGTCTCGATTTCCGCCAAATAAACGTTGCGGTTATCGGAGATTTCGTAGCGCTGCCCGGCCTCCACGCGCAGCACCCGGCTCAAATGACGAGCCTCCTCGCCCTCAATCTGGGCCTTGCCGTTGCGGACTTCGTCCACAAAAAATCTTCTCCGCATGAGTATCCTAGGTCTTAATGATCGCCCATCTGCGGGGAACGCTTCTCGAGAAACATCCGAACCTGGTGATCGTCGATACCGGCGGCGTCGGCTACGAAGTCACGATCCCGGTATCGGCGTATTCATCACTTCCCGCGACCGGCGCTGAGGTCCAATTGCACATCCACACCCACGTACGGGAAGATGCCCTGCTGCTGTTCGGGTTTGTCTCGGCGGCGGATAAGGCCCTGTTCGAGAAACTGATCACGGTGAGCGGTATCGGACCAAAGCTGGCCGTCACGGCCCTGGGCGGCTTGACGGCACCGGATCTGGCGCAGGCGATCCGCGAGGGATCCATCGAGCAACTGGTGCGGATTCCCGGCGTCGGCAAGAAAACGGCGGAGAGGATGGTTCTGGAGTTGCGCGATAAGCTCGACCTGCTGGCGGGCATCGCGCGCGCAGCGGCAGCCTCGGCCAAAAGCGCCTTCAACACCACCGAAGAAGATGTGATTTCGGCGTTGGCGAACTTCGGGGTATCGCGAGCGGCGGCGGAAACGGCGGTCACCAAGGCCCAGTCGGCAACCGAAGGCAACGACTTCGACGGGCTGTTTCGCAGGGCGTTGAAGCTGGTTCGATAGGCGTACCTAGTACACTGAAACTTCATGCGCGAAGATGGCATTGTTTCCGCGTCGCTCAACGAGGATGAGCGGCAATTCGAGGCCACGCTTCGTCCGCACAAGCTAGCCGACTTCGCGGGCCAAGCCAAGGTCAAGGAAAATCTCGCCATCGCCATTGAAGCGGCGCGCCGCCGCGGCGAAGCCATGGATCATGTGCTGCTGTACGGCCCGCCCGGCCTGGGCAAAACCACTCTCGCGGGCATCATCGCGGCCGAACTGGGCGTGACCATCCAGCAGACGTCCGGACCCGTACTCCAGAAGAAGCTCGACCTGGTCGGGATTCTGAGTAACATCCAGGAACGCGAAGTCTTTTTCATCGACGAGATCCACCGCCTGTTGCCGGATGTGGAGGAGATGATCTATTCGGCGCTCGAAGATTTCCGCATGGACATCCTGATCGGCACCGGCCCAGGCGCCCGCACGGTGGCCATGGAGCTGAAGAAATTCACCGCTATCGGCGCGACTACGCGGCAAGGACTGATCAGTGCGCCGCTGCGCGGACGCTTCGGACTGGTCCTGCGGCTGAATCACTACGAGGTGGACGAATTGGCCCGGATCGTGGCGCGCTCCGCGCGGCTGCTCGAGATCCAAGTGGACGCTCCTGGCGCGGAAGAAATTGCCCGGCGCAGCCGCGGGACCCCGCGCATCGCCAATCGACTGCTGCGGCGCGTGCGGGACTACGCCCAGGTGCGCGCAGCGGGTCACGTGGACGCGGATGTCGCGCAGCGGGCGCTCGACCTGCTTGAAGTGGATCGCTTTGGTCTCGACGAGATTGACCAGAAGATCATGCTTACGGTTCTTGAAAAATATAGCGGTGGGCCGGTGGGCTTGAACACCATCGCTGCGTCGATCGATGAAGAGCCGGATACCATCGAGGAAGTCTACGAGCCCTACCTGATCCAGCTCGGGTTTCTGGACCGGACCCCCCGCGGCCGCATGGCCACGGAGCGGGCCTTCGAATACTTCAAGATTCCCAGGCGCATTCGCGGCGCGCAAAACACATTGTTTTAAAGATGAAGATCGCGTATCTGGGGCTCGGATCGAACCTGGGCGATCGCCGCGCGAATCTTGCTGACGCCGTGCGGCGTCTGACCAACGGGCGGGTAAGTGTTAAGCGCACCTCTTCGATCTGGGAAACCGAGCCGCGCGACCTCCTCGATCAGCCCTGGTTCCTGAACCAGGTGGTGGAAGTCGAAACCGACCTGTTTCCGCGGCAGTTATTCCAGCACCTCCAGCGCATCGAGCGTGAAATGGGCCGGGTGAAACGAACGCCCAAAGGCCCGCGCCTGATCGACCTCGACATCCTGCTGTATGGGAATACCGTGGTGAAATCGCCCGAGCTGGAGATCCCCCACCCTCGAATGACAGAACGAAGATTTGTCCTGGCGCCGCTAGCGGAGCTTGCGCCGGATCTGCGGCACCCGGTGCTGAAAAGAACCGTGCGCGAACTGCTGGCGGAAGTCGCCGGGCAATCCGCCCAAAAGAGCGGCGATTAATCTTGTCGCAGCGGCATCAGAGCCAGGACCGCAGGCTGGTCTTTCAGTCCGCTCCCGCCAACCGGAGCCACTTTCCCCGGTAAAGATAATTGACCACGGACGCCTTGCCGACGAACGCGTCATTAATTCCCTGGTGATCGATCGGCGGAGGCGGCGCGCCGCCGTAAGCCTTATAGTGCTGCGTGATGTATGTCTTGCCCACCGGTGCAATTGCCCTCGAGTAGACCATTTTTTCGTCCTCCTCACTTTGAATACGGTCGATATCTTTCGTTTCTGCAATCCGCCCGGGGTTGACCTCCGAGGCATTCCAAAAGATTAGAATCGAGGAACTTCGTCCCACCGAACAGAGGACGGCCCAATCCGTCTGCCCGGGCCGCGCAAACTCGCCCCGGATCACATTCTGACGCCCTTTAATCATCGGCACCTGGGGAATGCTGCATCCACGCCGTTGAAGTTCGGCGATAAGATTTTTGGGCAGCTCGGGAAAGGCTGTCGGACTGAGCCGAACAACCTGTCGGTCGGCCGTTTCGAGCAAACGTTGAAGATCGGGCGAGAGTTGCGCCAGACCCGATCCCGCGACCGTAAAAGATAGTATGAACCCGAACCGACTTACATGTTTAGACATTGGTCTCCGTCGGCCTCTGCGTGACGATTTTCACCTTGGCGATGCGGTTGCGATCCATTTCCTGGACGATAAACGTGTGCGATTCGTGCGTGATAGAATCGCCCGGCGCTGGAATGTAGCCCAGGCGGAAAAGCAGGAATCCGGCCAGGGTCTCAAAACCGGCGTCGCCCGGCAGCTCGATCCCGTACTGAGAAGCCAGATCGCGAATGCTGGTGCCGCCATCCACTTCGATCACCAGCGCACCGGCCACCGGCAGAGGCCGGCGAACGTCGTGTTCGTCGCCAATTTCGCCGAAGACCTGCTCCAGCACGTCTTCCAGGGTCACCATGCCGGTGATGGTCCCGAATTCGTCCACCACCATGGCCAGATGCGTGTGGTGTTCGCGAAATTCGTCCACCAACTGATTCAACGGCTTGGTTTCGGGCACCACCAGCACTTCACGCAGGTAGCGACGCAGACGGAACGGAATGGCGGGCTGGCGGCGATCGGTGGCGTTTTTTCGTTCACGCCAGACCCGCACCAGATCCTTGTAATGAACGAATCCGATGATATGCTCGGGCTTGCCTTCGTAAACCGGAATGCGCGAATACTTATGTTCGAGAGTGATGCGGAGCAGTTCATCGAGGCTCGCATCGGCCGACACCGAGACGATGTCAATGCGCGGCGTCATGATCTCCCGCGCGTAGATTTCCTTCAACCCGAGCAGTTTCTGGATCGCGTCCTCCTCGAACGTTTCCAGGTGCCCCGCACGCCGGCTGGATTCCAGAATGAACTTGAGCTCCTCGGCCGAATGCCCCCCGCCCCCGTGGCCCTTGAGACCCAGGGCTCGGGACAGTCCCCCGGAAGCATGCTCGACGACGAACACAAAAGGTGCGGAGATGCGGTAGAAGATCAACAGGACGGGCGCGACCAGAAGAGCCAGCCGGTCAGCCTTATCAAGAGCCAGGTTCTTGGGCACCACCTCGCCGACCACCACATGCACGAAGCTCATCGCCAGGAATGCCACGGCAAAACACGCGCCGTGCAGATAGACTTCCTGAGCGGGCGTGAGCGATAGCGTGAACAACCCCAGGATCGCGTTGTACAACGTCTGCTCCCCGGCCCAGCCGAGCCCCAGACTCGCCAGCGTGACGCCGATCTGGGTGACGCTCAGCAGCCGTTCTGGATTCGCCAGCAGCTCCAGCGCGGCGCGCGCAGAGACGTTGCCCTGGCCGGCCAGCTCCGCCAGCCGGGAGCGCCGAACGGACACCAGAGCCACTTCGGCGGCTGCAAAGAAACCGTTCACAGCGACGATGGCCAGCAGTAATGTGAAGCGGAGAGACATTTTAGTCCGCTAGAATTGGAGTTTGCTATTCAATACGCCGCTGTTACGGGCGATCAATCTGAGCATAGCGGTTTTGCTGGTTGCTCTCGTGGGCGCCGCGTACTGGCTGGCCTGGCGGCCCCTGCCGCAGACTTCCGGTGAAATCGCCGCTCCCATCGCCGCGCGAGCCACGGTGAGCCGGGACACGCTGGGGATTCCGCACATTTCCGCGGCTTCCTGGGAGGATGCGATCTTCCTGCAAGGCTACGTCACCGCGCAGGACCGGATGTGGCAGATGGACGCGCTCCGACGGCTGGCCGCTGGCCAACTCGCGGAAGTCGTCGGCCCCTCGGCGCTCAATCAGGACCGGGAATCGCGAAGATTGCGCCTGTCGCGCATCGCCGAGGCCCAGGCGAAAACCCTGCCCCCGGAGACCAAAGCGATTTTCGCGGCCTACGCTCGGGGCGTGAACTATTACCTGGAAACGCATCGCGGCCGGCTGCCTCTGGAATTTACGCTGTTGAACTACAGCCCGCGTCCCTGGCGAATTGAGGATACGCTTTTGGCCGCGCTACAGATGTTCCGCATGCTCACCACATCCTGGCCGGAAGAAATTCGCAAGCTGCACATGCTCGAAAAAGGCGATAAGGAAAAAGTCGAGTTCCTGTATCCTGCCCGCACCGGAACGGAGGTGGCTCCAGGTTCCAACGCCTGGGCGATATCCGGCGCGCACACCGCCAGCGGCAAGCCGATTCTCGCTGGCGATCCGCATCTGGAGTGGTCCATTCCCTCGCCCTGGTACCTAGTGCATCTCAAAGGCTCCGATGGCAACGGTGCCCTGGACGTAACGGGCGCCTCGCTGCCCGGCATTCCCGCGGTGATCGTCGGTCACAACCAACGCATCGCATGGAGCGTGACGAATCTCGAATTCGACGTCCAGGATCTGTATCGGGAACAAATCGACGCGCAGAGCGGGCGCTATCAGGTGAACGGCCAGCTTCAGCAGGCGGCGCTGGAGCGTGATTACGTCGCCGTCAAGGGGCAGAAGCCGTTGCAGGAGGATACCTGGGTCACGGCGCATGGACCCGTGTTCCTAAATGATGAAGGACGCAATTATTCGCTTCGTTGGACTGCCGCCGAGGCGTCCACCATGGAGTTTCCATTCCTGGCGCTGGATCGTGCACGAAATTGGGACGAGTTCAACCAGACCCTGCGGCACTACGCTGGCCCAGCGCAGAATTTCGTCTATGCAGATGTGGACGGGAATATCGGATATCACGCCGCGGGCGTGCTGCCGAACCGCCAGGGCTGCCGCGGAGATGTTCCGTCGGACGGCTCTACAAATAGTTGCGACTGGACCGGCGCGATTCCCTACGACGATCTCCCGCAGGTTTATAACCCCACGTCCGGCGTCATCGCGTCCGCGAATCAGGATCCGTTTCCCGTGGATTATCGCTACGCCGTGAACGGCGGCTTCGCTCCTCCGTTTCGCGCCAGCGAAATCCGCACCTTGCTGTCGCAGCATGAGAAGTGGAAGCCCGCGGAGATGCTGAGCGTTCAAAAGGACGTTTACTCGGGATATCTGAGTTTCCTGGCGCAGCAAGCCGTCGAGGCTTGGGACAAGCATCCGAATTCGAGCGCCCAAATGCGCGCTGCGGCAGATCTTTTGCGGAACTGGAATGGACAGACGGAGAAGAAAAGCGCCGCTCCCCTGGTCGCAACGCTGCTGGATGCCGAACTGCGCAAGGCCGCCGCGAAAGCAGCCTCCCCGGGCGCTCAAGATGAATATGCGTCGCGGTTAGCTCCCGTCGTGATCGAGAAACTCCTGCGCAAACGCCCCGCGGGCTGGTTCAAGAGCTATGACGATCTGCTGATCGACTCTCTGGCTTCAGCCGTCAGCGCGGGCGAAAAGCTCCAGGGATCGAACATCGCCGCCTGGGACTATGGGCAAACGATCGAACTGCACTTAGTCCATCCGGTGGGCGGCGAACTGCCGGTGATCGGACGATACTTCAACATCGGCCCGGTCCCGATGAGCGGATCCTCCAGCAGCATCAAGCAGACCGCGCAGCGCTTGGGACCCTCTCTGCGGATGGTGATCGATCTCTCCAGTCTGGATCAATCGCAGGCCGACATCGTCACCGGAGAATCCGGACACGTTCTTTCGAAGCACTACAGGGACCAGTGGGGCGCCTACTATGGCGGAACCAGCTTCCCGATGCAGTTTGACAAGATCGACGCAAAAGACACGCTGGTCGTCAATCCTCTTTAGGACTTCGCAGTAGGGACGCGTCTTCTTATTTCTGGCCGGGCAAGTGCGCGGCGTCTTTTTCGTTTTCGTAGCAGATGTGCTCGAAAACATCGGTGTCCGGCAGAAGCTGTTCCACGAAGTTGATGGTGACCGGCCGGGTGAAGACTTTCGGGTCGGTAATCGTCGCGGTGACTTCCATATGGCCGAAATCGCGCCGGTGGAAGCGCTCCTGGACGCGCATGTCCTCGCTGTGCCCATGGCCGCGCGCGTCCAGCCAGCTCATATCGTTGAACCCCATCGTGTCGACCACCAACGTGTCGCCATCCCATTTGCCGACCGAATATCCAAGCCAGGTGGGCGACGGATCAGCGGGATGCTTGCGTCCATCGGTGAAGATCTGGCGGAAGATGGTCTCCACTTCGTACAGAAACAGGATTTCGCCAGGAGTCTGAATGATCTTGAACGGCTCCGGCAGCAGATCGGCGTGGGGCACCCCATCGGGCAGACAGCGCAGGTTCGGACCGACGACTCCCGGCTGGCTGTGCTTGGCCATAATTTCCCGGCCCTCTGGCGTAAGCGGCTCCTCGCCGCGCTTGAAATCGGACAGGATGTCGCGGAAGTATTTCGAATTGGGTGATTCGCCCAATCCATACAGCCCGGGGCCCCGCGGCTCCGCTTCCGCCTGCCAGATTCCCGAAAGATCTGGATGGCCGTTCACGCGTTGAACGGGACCGGTCATATCCACCTTGCCGTCGGACGTGCGCGGAGCCCCGGGAGTCGGATTCTGCCATTGGGCTTGCGCGCATAAGCACGCGGCCGCGAATATGATCCAAACCTGGAGACGCATGTGCATAGTATTCAATTATCCTAGACTACTTGTAGCGGGGAAAGGGCATGACCACACTGCTTCTTGCGTTTCTGATTGGCATGGTCTCCGGGCTTCGGGCGATGACCGCACCCGCCGCGGTCAGTTGGGCGGCTCACCTCGGCTGGCTGCACCTGGAGAATACGTGGCTGGCCTTCCTGGGCTTTGCCGCCACTCCCTATGTTTTTAGTCTTCTCGCCATCGGTGAGCTGATCACCGACCAGCTACCGGGCACTCCCAGCCGGAAGGTGCCCATGCAGTTCGGGACGCGGATTTTCGTGGGGGCGTTGTGCGGAGCGGCCCTCGGCGCGTCTGGCGATGCGCTGATTGGCGGGCCGATCGCCGGCGTGCTAGGCGCGGTGGCCGGAACACTGGGCGGCGCCGAGTTCCGATCACGCCTCGCGACGGCGTTTGGAAAGGATCTTCCCGCCGCGCTGCTGGAGGACGCCATCGCCATCGGCGGCGCATTCTTCATCGTCTCGCGATTCTGACCTGCATCCTCTCTGATATCATTGCCCCGATGAAACAAGCTCTTCTTCTCGCGGTCCTGGTGCCTTTGGCAATGGCCCAGACCCTTCAGGAATACAGTTCGGAAACCCGCTTCCAGCTCGACCTTAAGGTTCCCGATGCGGCGCTCGCGTCGTACTTGCCAAAAGGATGGACGCCCAACGTCGCGGCGCAGGGCGCGGCCAAGGACTGCAATCTGCGCGCGGTCTTCATCGACCGCGTCACCATCAACGGACCTGACGGCAAGCCGCTTGGCAAAGGCTCGAATCGCCTGGTGTACCTGGTGGCTCCGGTGAGGGATCCGAGCGGCGCGAATGTGCAATTGGTGATCGGCGGGCTGACCGAGGACCCTTCGGACGCCCCGGGGCCGTTCGGCAACTATTTGCCGGCGACCACTCACAACGCGAAGCGGGCAACGATGTATCTTGGCGCCGTGGCTCTCAGCACGCAGGACTGGGAGTTCGCCGCGGCGTCTGGAGAGCGATTGGAATTGCACATTAGTTTTGTCCCCGGCGTGGGCAACAAAGGCAATCCCGCCGAGGTGAAGTTTTATTCGGCGAGAAATCCGAGCTTTTACCAGATCTCGAAGCAGGAACAGGTTTTGGATATTCTGCGGAATGTGACGACGAATCCAGCGGATCGTGTGAAGTCGTTTTCGTTCAAAGGCTCGGGCGGCAGTTTCGCGAAGTTGTTCGACGGCACGGAGAAGGTCCTGAGTTGGGACAACATTTTGTGGATTAATCGGTCGGTATCGCTGCCGTAAGAAAATTCCACACATGCCGGCATTCACGCCCCGGGAGATTCATTCCCTTTTCGAGCACGCCTTCAACACAGGGGATATCGAAGGCATTCTGGCGTTGTACGAGCCCGATGCAGTTCTTGTTACGGGTGGCAAGCCGGTTACGGGCCATGACGGCATCCGCGATGCCTATACTATTTTTCTCTCAAGTGGCGCTCGCATTACTCTCAACACGCGGGCCGTTATCGAATCCAAAGAAGGATTGGCCGTTTTGCATGGCGCATGGTTGCTAGGCCCGCCATTGGCAACGCAGGGGCTGAGCACCGAGGTCGTGCGCCGCCAACCGGACGGCAGCTGGATGTTTGTTATTGACAATCCGAATACTCCGCGATAGATTTCGATCTCCAAATCGCGCAAGGCCTTGAGCGCCATGGAGACCAGGTGTACACTGGCGTGAGGTCTTCAAGTTCCTATGAAATCCACTCGATTCTCCTTCCTCTTCAACTTCGCGTTCACACTCATTCTGGTGGCCAGCGCGGCCGGCTTGATGTTCTCGCAAAACGCCGAACAGGCGGCGCCGGCTAAACAGCCGGGACCACAAGGCTTCGGGAAGCAGAAGGCGCCCGAGCGGCCTGGGTCCATGGAGAAGATCGTCGTCCACGGGAAATCCCTCGAAGGGAACCTGGAAGGCGATTCTCCGGATCGCGACGTCCTCGTCTATCTTCCGCCCGGCTATGCGAAGAATCGCAACCAGCGCTATCCGGTCGTGTACTTCCTGCACGGCTATGGCATCGGGGCCGAGGCGTACGTAAACCTTCTATGGGCATCCGATGGCGCGGATAAAGACGTGGCCGCCGGAACCTCCAAGGAAATGATTATCGTGTTCCCCGATTCCCACACCGTCTACAACGGCAGCATGTACTCGAACTCGCCCACCACCGGCAACTGGGAAACATATATCACCGAGGACCTGATCAGCTACATCGACAGCCACTACCGCACTATCGCCAGCCGCGAGAGCCGGGGACTTGCCGGCCATTCCATGGGCGGCTATGGAACGCTGCGCATCGCCATGAAGTATCCGGAAGTGTACGCCGCTATTTACCCCATGAGCTCGTGCTGCCTTATGAATAATCAGTTCGTCGCCCGCGGCGGCGCGCCCGCCGCCAAGCAAGGCAACGACAAGGGCAAAGGCAAAGGTGGACGCGGCGGAGCCGGCGGCGGAACCACCTTCGCGCTGGCAGCCGCGTGGTCTCCCAATCCGATGAATCCGCCGCAATTCTTCGACCTGCCGACCAAGGACGGCCAAGTCGTGCCGGCTATCGCCGCCAAGTGGATCGCAAACTCCCCGCTCGCGATGGTGGATCAGTACTCGTCGAATCTCAAGAAGTACAAGGCCTTCATGATGGATGTTGGGCTACAGGACGGATTGATGGCTTCGAACAAAGAGATGGACGAATCGCTGACACGTCTGGGCGTGGTGCACACTTACGAAACGTACGAAGGCGACCATACCAATCACGTCAAGGAACGCTGGGTGGAGAAAGTGGTCCCGTTCTTCTCGAACAACCTGGCTTTTACACCCCCGAAGAAGAAGTAGAAGAAGAAATAAGCGTGAATCGGCCGTCGGATTCCAGCCGGTAACGGCGGCCGCGCCACGTGATCGTGTTGCCGAAGAATCCCGCAACCCAGAAGCAGAAGCCCGCGATATCTTCGATCGGCAACAAGAGCCAATTCAGCCGCGCGCGCAGCACCAGTTCGCCGACGGTCCACGCCGCGACACCGCGAATCGCGAGAGTCACCGGCAATACCGGCCACCACGATAGATTCCACACCGTGACGAGAACCGCCAACGGCACCGGCATGGTGAAGAGCTGCCCCAGGTAACCGGCCGGCCGAGAGCGGCGCGTGCTGCGGGTCCATCGAATCCGGTGCGCGGCATTGTGCCCGAAGTCGGAACTGGTTCCAATATGATGCTCGATCACATACGACGACAAGCTCACGCCGTGGCCGGCTTCGGCGGCGAATTTCCCCATCACGAAATCCTCAGCCAGATAATCTTTCAGGCGGTCGAAGCCGCCGATGGATTCGAGCGCCTGGCGGCGCGCGGCGATAGTCGGGCCCACGGCGAAACGCATCCCCTCCAGCATCCGGGCAACTAGAATACCGGCCAGGAAATCGGTGTTCATGCCGATCGCCTCCAGACGCGACCAGAAACTCGGCCCGGCAACTGCCCGGTAGGGGCACGTAGCGATGCCCAGCTTGGGATCCTGAAACTCCGCCGCGATCGTCCGCAGCAGCCTGGGTGTCACGCGAATATCGCTATCGCTCATGACGAGAACATCGTGCGCACTCGCCGACATCATCCGGTCCAGGCTGAAAACTTTCGCGTTGGGATAAGGAGGCTCGCCGGTGATGAGCAACCGCGACGGCACATTCGGGTACTCCTGGCGGAGTTTCTCGACCACCGGGACCGCGGGATCGTCCGCCTCACGAACGGCGAACAAAATCTCGAAGGACGGATAATCCTGCTCGAAGAAAGTTCGCAGGTTCGATTCCAGATCCGCGTCGAGCCCCGCCAGCGGCTTCAGAATGCTGACCGGTTCCGTCGACCGCGGTTCGGGCCGGCGCACGGCCAAATATCGCAGCGCCGCGATCACTGTGAGGGCCGAAAACACCAGCGCCCCCGCGAGCAAGGCCAGCAGGATGACCGATGGGATCATGCGGATTGGATATCGGTTTTCGAAAAATCGTCGCCGATGTAGAGCAGGGGCAGTCCGCTTACCCGAGCTAACGCGTACGACATGCAGTCGCCGAAATTCAGCCCCGCGGGGTGTCGTCCTTTGCCGTAGCGAAGAAACGCGGAAACGGCGGCTTCGTAGTGCTCCTCACCGAAGGGAACGATCTCCGCGCCTATACTCCGCAAAAGTCCATGTAGCGTAGATCGAGCGTCTCTATGCCACCGTCCGGACAATACCATCGCAGCTTCAAATGCGACGGGAGCCCCAACCACGGTTCGATCAGCGCTAAGTGCTTTCGGCAATAATCGCTCATGTCCGGGTTCCTCCCTCAGGATCGCAACCAGCGCTGAAGAATCCAGAACCATGGGTTACTCCGGGTATCCGTTGGGACCGATACCGAGAATTTCCTCCTCCTCCTGCTTGCTCATAACCTTCCCGCGGTCTTCGGGGGGTATATTGGGCCATACTTCTCTCCGCAGATATTCCATGGTCCTCCGATATTTCTCCTCGCGACTCGGACCGACCTTCAGCCGCGCCTTCCGTTCCTCCAGCGCCCTTCGGATCGCCTCGGTCTTCGTCTCTCGAGCCATCTGGGCAACCTCAGTCGCCAGCCGCTCGACCTCCGGATTTTTGATATTTAGCGCCACGATACACCTCGTACACCATTATTCTACCATTACACCACATTGATAACTGCTCAAAGCCGTCAAAGATGATGTAAGCTAAGGTCTTGTGCCTCTATTACATGCAATCATTCTGGGGATTGTTCAAGGCCTCACCGAGTTCCTCCCGGTAAGCAGTTCCGCGCACCTGGCGCTGATTCCGTGGCTGCTTGGCTGGAATGACCAGGGCCTGAGCTTCGACATCGCTTTGCACGTCGGAACCGTGCTGGCGGTGGTCGTATACTTCTTCCGCGACTGGGTTCAAGTCATTGCCGAGGGCTTCGGTCTGAGCATCGGCAACGCGTTGGGTTCCGACCCGGCCATCCGCCGCAACCCGCGGCTGCTGTGGCTGCTGGTGCTGGGGTCGGTACCCGCGGGCATCGCCGGTTTGCTGGTGAAGGATCTGGCTGAAAATGTCTGGCGTAATAACCAATACCTGATCGGCAGCATGCTGATCCTGGTAGGACTGTTCATGTGGTGGGCTGACCATCAGGGATCGCGCAGGAAGGATTTGGGCAACGTGTCGCCGACGGATTCCCTAACCATAGGCGCTGCCCAGGCCCTGGCGCTGGTCCCCGGCGTTTCCCGCAGCGGGATCACGATCTGTGCCGGCCTCTTGCGGAATCTGGACCGCGAGACGGCCGCCCGATTCTCTTTCCTGCTGGCGACTCCCGCCATCGCCGGAGCGGCGGCCAAGGATGCCTGGGATTTGATGCGTCATGGCGGCGGCATCGCCTCGATTTCGCCGGACATGCGGACAGCGCTGCTGGTCGGCGTCATCGTCAGCGCCATCGTCGGCGCGCTCACCATCAAATTTTTCCTGAACTTCTTGCGGCGGCGATCCCTGAGCTTCTTCGTGTGGTACCGGGTAATTTTTGGCATAATAGTAATCGCTCTGGCCAGCTTCTTCCGCTACCACGGGGGATGAGATTTTTAGGACCTACCCGCCACCCACGGCTTAATGAAGCCGGTGCAGTCGCGTTTCTAATCGCGGGACTGTTCCTGTTGTTCAGCCTTGTCTCCTACTATCCCCTGGATCCTTCCTGGAACACCTCCACTTCCGGGCTTAAATCTCTGAACCTGACGGGCTTGGTCGGCGCCTCCATCTCCGACCTGCTGTTACAGGGTTTTGGCCTGGGGGCCTACGTGCTTCCCCTGCTGATATTAATGCTGGCGTGGCGATGGCTGCGCGGCTCCGCCATTGCCGCCCCCTGGGCCCGGGTGGCGGGAGGATTAGCCTGGATGGCGTCCACCTGCACGGCCCTGGGGCTGTTCAAGGATTGGCGGCCGATTGCCGGGGCCCTTCCCGCCGGAGGACTCATCGGCCTGGTGACGGCGGATTACGCCATATCCAAGCTGAACCTCACCGGCGCGGTCCTGGTCACCGGCGCCATCTGGATCCTTTCGCTGTACCTGATTTCGACTTTCGAAATGTCGCGCCTGCCGGCCTGGTTCGCGGCGCCGATCCGGATCATCATGGGGGTTTGGGAACGACTCGGAATGTGGCGGGCGAAATGGATTGAGCGATCGCAGCAGCGTGCCCAGCAGCGCGCCGAGAAGAGGACCGCGGAGAGAGCGGCTAGCGAAGCTGCCCAGGCAGCCGCGGTTCCGCCAGTGGCTCCGGCGCCCGATTCTGCCGGGATCCCGGACGAAGTTAGAATCGTCGACCCGCTGAAACCGGCCGCTGCCACGGCCGTAGTCGCCAGGCCCGGTGCGCGCCCCGCGAAGGCTCCCCCTTCGTCGCCTCCCGATTCTCCGCCCTGGATCGACGACATTCCCATCCGGGCCTTGGAATCGCAGCCCGAACCGCCCATGCGGGGAACCACCTTCATCGAACCACCGCCCGGACAGCTTGAGAAGGAACTGGCGAAAGTGCACGCTGCGCCCAAGCGGGACGCGCCGCCGCTCAAACCGCGTTTCGTATTCCAACTGCCGTCCACCGAACTGCTGCAGGAGCCGGTGGCCCGCTCCGCCTTCGACAGCCACGAGTTGAAGGAAACCGCCGGCCAGATCAAATCCAAATTCGAGGAATTCAACGTGCGTGGTTCGGTGGTCCAGATCAATCCCGGACCCGTGGTAACCACCTTCGAATTCAAGCCCGAAGCTGGCGTGAAATACACGCGCATCACCACCCTGAGCGAGGACCTGTGCCTTGGCTTACAGGCCGAATCGATTCTCATTGAGCGCATTCCGGGCAAACCGACGGTCGGCATCGAGGTTCCCAACACCAAACGCGAAACCATCAGTCTCCGCCAGATTTTGGAGTCTGACGAATTTCTCAGTTCCGCCTCGAAACTTACGGTCGCCTTGGGCAAGGACATCAACGGGCGGATTAAAGTGGCCGCGCTCGAATCGATGCCTCACCTGCTGATCGCCGGATCCACCGGATCGGGCAAGAGCGTGATGCTCAACACGCTGATCATGTCGATTCTCTACAAAGCCACGCCGCATGAGGTTCGCATAATCATGGTGGATCCCAAGCGCCTGGAATTTGGACCCTATGAGGGAATCCCGCACCTGCTGACGCCCGTCATCACCGACGCGCGCAAGGCCACTATCGCGCTGCGTAACGCGGTGCTTGAAATGGAGCGCCGCCTGAAACTGCTGGCGGGCCAGGGCGTCCGCAACATCGAGCAGTTCAACAAGAAAGTGCGGCAACTGGAGTTGCAGCCGCGCAACCTGTTCGAGGATGAACTGGAACAGGAAGAGTTGGAGCACCTTCCCTACGTTTTGATCGTAATCGACGAATTGGCGGACCTGATGATGCTGGAACGCGCCAACGTCGAGGAGAGCGTCACGCGGCTGGCGCAAATGGCGCGCGCCGTGGGCATGCATTTGGTGCTGGCGACGCAGCGGCCGAGCGTGGACGTGATCACCGGCCTGATCAAGGCGAATTTCCCCTCGCGGATCAGCTTCCGCGTGGCCACGCGCGTCGATTCCCGCACGGTGCTGGACGTGATGGGCGCCGAGCACCTGCTGGGCAAAGGCGACATGCTATACCTGCCGCCCGGTTCCTCGCGCCTGACTCGCGTTCACGGCTCCTTCGTCAGCGAAGCCGAAACCAATCGCGTAGTGGACTTCTGGAAGCAGCAGGCCCAGCCGGAATACGACCAGACCTTCCTGATCGCACCTCCCGCCGACGACGAAGAGGGCGATCCGCAGGAAATCGACGGCGACGAGGATCCTTTGTATCAAGACGCCGTGCGCGTGGTGTGCGATATGGGCAAGGCATCCACATCCACGTTACAGCGAAGACTGCGCCTGGGTTACGGGCGCGCTGCCCGCATCCTGGATATGATGCAGCGCGAAGGCATCATCGGGCCGCCCGACGGCAGCCGCCCGCGCGACGTCCTGAAGCGCCCCGATTGGCTCGAAGAAGTCGAGAATCAAGTAAGATAAGTTTTTGAGTCCTGATTTCCCTATGCTTAGAGCGATTCTTGTGTCCCTGTGTCTGCTGGTGTCGGTGGAGGGCGCTTCCACGCCTCGACCTCTAGCGGATGTAACGGTTCCCACCGCGGACGGAAAGATGGTCCGGCTGAATCAGTACCGCGGCAAGGTGATGGTGGTGGCCCTTGTTTCCACCTCCTGTGCCCACTGCATCAGCTCCCTCGGAGTCCTGAGCATGCTCCAGACAGAGTATGGCCCGCGTGGCTTCCAGGCTTTCGGCATCGCCGCAAACGCGGGCGCCGAAAAAACACTTGGCGACTTTACTCGTCTCAAGTTGGGGTTTCCCGTCGGCTATCTGGACGAGACCAGCACCATGCAGGTTTTCGATTTCAAACGCGAAGACCGCCCCTACGTCCCGATGTACATGTTCGTCGATAAAAAAGGCAACGTCCGGTTTCAGTACGCCGGGAAAGACGATTTCTTCAAGAACGAAGAGAAGAACACGCGGATCTTGATTGAAGCTCTGTTAAAGCAATAGAGGCTGTACTGAAGCTGTAGCGATCAGATATCGAACTTGATTCCCTGCGACAAGGGCAAGTCGCCCGACCAGTTCACCGTTACCGTCTGCCGCCGCATGTAAGCTTTCCAGGCATCGCTGCCTGATTCACGGCCGCCGCCGGTGTCTTTTTCGCCGCCGAAAGCTCCGCCGATTTCCGCGCCACTGGTGCCGATATTCACATTGGCGATCCCGCAGTCGCTGCCGCACGCGCTGAGAAAGGTTTCCGCCGAAATCAGGTTAGTGGTGAAGATCGCCGAGGAAAGTCCTTGTGGAACGTCGTTGTGCCAAGCGATGGCCTGGTCCAAGGTATCGAACTCGATCAGGTAGAGGACCGGAGCGAATAGTTCTTCTTGAAGCATCGTCATGCCGGGGAGCGCATGAACGATCGTAGGCTCGACGAAGCACCCTTGCAGGCGGTTTCCGCCCGTCAGGATTTTCCCGCCCTGTTCCTGGATCGCCGCCAGACCTCGCATCATGTTGTCGACAGCGTCCTCATCGATCAGCGGCCCCATCAGCGTGGCGGCATCAAGCGGATCGCCGACATGGATCTGCTGGTATGCCGCGATAAGCTTTTCCTGGACCTTTGCGGCGATGTCTTTTTGCAAAAAAAGTCTGCGGATGGACGTACAGCGCTGCCCTGCCGTTCCCACCGCGCCGAACAGCAGGGCTCGCACGACCAGGTCCGGATCAGCGTCGTCCATCACAATGACGCCGTTGTTGCCGCCCAGCTCGAGAAGACTCCGCCCCAGCCGCTCGGCCACCACTTGCGCCACACGCCGGCCCATGCGGACGGAACCCGTGGCGCTTATGAGCGGAACGCGCTCATCGCGGATCAGGCGCTCGCCGATCACGTCGTCCTTTCCGATGACTAAGTTGAGAACGCCTTTCCAGCCGTGGCGATCCAGAACGCGGTCGCAGATTTCCTGCACGGCCACGGCGCACAGCGGCACTTTGAGCGACGGCTTCCAGATGACGGTATCGCCGCAGACTATTGCTATGAGCGCGTTCCAGCTCCATACGGCCACCGGAAAATTGAACGCGCTGATGACACCGACCGGGCCCAGCGGATGCCACTGCTCATACATCCGGTGGCCGGGCCGCTCGCTGTGCATCGAAAGGCCGTAAAGCTGGCGCGACAGGCCGCAGGCGAAATCGGCGACATCGATCATCTCCTGCACTTCGCCCTGACCCTCGGCGACAATCTTGCCCGCCTCAAGCGTCACCATCCTGCCCAGTTCCTGCTTGGATTTCCGCAGCTCGTCCCCGATCTCGCGAACGATTTCACCACGTTTTGGCGCGGGCAGTAGGCGCCAGCGCTCAAAGGTCTTCTGGGCTCGTGTGACGATGGCATCGTAGTCCTCGGCCGTGGCCAGAGGCACACGGCCAAGCTCGGCTCCAGTGGCGGGGTTGTAGGAGATGACTTCGCTGCCGTCTATACGCCCGCTCATAGCGCGCCGCTACTCCGTGGCAGATTTCGATGCGATCAGTTGCGACACTTCTTCGATGAACTGAGCCAGCGGCTTCACACCCATATCCGCGTGCTTGCGATGGCGCACGGAAACGGTGCCCGCCTCGGCCTCGCGATCGCCCACTACCAACATGTACGGCACCTTCTGCATCTGGGCGTCGCGAATTTTCAGGTTGACCTTTTCCTTGCGATCATCCAAGTGAACTCGTACGCCCGCCGCTTCGAGCTTCGCGTGAACAGTCTTCGCGTAGTCCTGCTGACGGTCCGTGATCGGCAGCACCACCACCTGCACCGGCGCGAGCCACACCGGGAAAGCTCCCGCATAATGCTCAATCAGTGTCCCGAAGAAACGCTCGACACTTCCGTACAGCGCGCGATGCACCATCAGCGGCTGATGCCGCTTGCCGTCTTCAGCAACGTATTCGAGATTAAACCGGCGCGGCAGCGTGAAATCGAACTGCACGGTGGAAAGCTGCCACTTACGCCCCAGCGCATCCAGCAGTTTCACGTCGATCTTGGGACCGTAAAACGCAGCCTCGTCCGGGATCACGGGAGCCTTGATGTTCAGGCGCTCCACGGCCCGCTTCAGCGCGCCTTCCGCCAGAGCCCACTGATCCGGCTCGCCGTCGTACTTTCCGCTGGCTCCGCCGTCCCAGGTCGAAATCTCCGCGTCGTACTGCTCGAATCCGAAGGTCTTGAGCACATCCAGCGCGAACTCGAGGCAGTTCACCACCTCATCCTCAATCTGATCGCGTGTGCAGAAAATGTGCGCGTCATCCTGGGTGAATCCCCGGACTCGTAACAACCCGTGCATTGTCCCGCTGCGCTCATAGCGATACACCGTGCCCAGCTCGCCCAGCCGCACCGGCAGCTCGCGATAGCTGCGCAGCTTGTCGCGATAGATCAGAATGTGGCCCGGGCAGTTCATGGGCTTCAGCCGATATTCCGCGTCGTCCAGCTCCATGCCCGCGAACATATTCTCGGCGTAGTGGCTCAGATGCCCCGAGGTCCGCCATAAATCCGCGCGCATCACATGCGGCGTGTACACCAGCGAGTAGCCGCGTTTCAGGTACTGGTCGCGCATCCAATCTTCAATCAGTTTGCGGATGATCCCGCCCTTGGGGTGATAAAAAATCAGCCCCGGG
>Ga0207674_10002335_pt1 | contig 23995 bp, 26 predicted proteins | sample KBSCornC72_FD_184303 | JGI IMG/M metagenome (GOLD analysis project Ga0207674, IMG submission 184303) | Corn rhizosphere microbial communities from Kellogg Biological Station, Michigan, USA - KBS Corn C7-2 (SPAdes) (version 2) | ecosystem: Host-associated > Plants > Roots > Rhizosphere > Soil ...
GTCGAGCTTCTCGCCGAGGCCGTCGCGGAGCTGACGGGCACCCGGCGCGCCGCCGGGCGGCCGGTGCGCGTCGAGGCGCAGGTCGACGCGTACGTGCCGGCGGACTACATCCCCGGTGAGGCGCAGAAGATCGACCTGCACCGCAGGCTCGCGCTCGCCGAGTCCGAGGACGAGCTGCGGGAGCTCCGCGCCGCCGCGGAAGACCGCTTCGGCCCGGTTCCCGAGCCGGTGGAGCACCTGTTCGACATCCAGGAGGCGAAGCTGAAGCTGGCCCGCCTCGGCGCCGACTACCTGGTCTTCCGCTCCGGCCGTGCCGTCGTCGGTCCGCTCGTGCTCGGCTCGGCGGAGCTCCGCGGACTGCGCGCACTCGTCGACACCGCGGTCTACTCGAGCGCCCAGAGCGAGGTCACCCTGAGGGGGGACGGGTTCAAGTCAGCGCTCCGGCTGGTCGATGCTATCCTCGATTTGCGGTTGGCCGCCTAGGTCTTTCCTCCCATGTCCTCTCACATCCGTCGCAACATCTCCGTGCTCCTGCTCGCGCTGATCACGGTGCTGGCTCTCGCCGCGTGCGGCGGTGGAGGCTCCAGCTCGGCCGACGTCCCCGACGGTGCGATCGCCGTCGTCGGCGACAAGACGGTCACGAAGGAAGAGTTCGATGCGCTCATCGCGCAGCAGAAGAAATCCGCCGAGTCGCAGAAGCAGGACTTCCCGGAGGTGGGCACGCCCGAGTACGAGGCGCTCAAGGCGACCATCGTCAAGGGCCTCGTCGAGCAGAAGGAGTGGGAGCTCGAGGGCGAGGCGATGGGCATCAAGGTGACCGACCAGGAGGTCGAGACCGAGCTCGACAACATCAAGAAGCAGAACGGGCTGACCGACGACCAAAAGTACGAGGCCGAGCTCGCAAAGGCTGGGGTCACAGACGCGCAGGTGCGCGAAGAGCTTCGCACCCGCGTCCTCACGAACAAGATCTACGAGGCGGTGACGAAGAACGTCACGGTCACGGACGCCGACATCAAGGCGTACTACGACAAGAACCCGAGCCAGTACCAGCAGCCGGCCTCGCGCGAGGTGCGTCACATTCTCGTGAAGAGCGAGGCGAAGGCGCAGCAGCTCCACGACCAGATCCAGGCGGGCGCGGACTTCGCCAAGCTCGCGAAGAAGTACACGCAGGACGAGGCCTCCAAGGCGGACGGCGGCAAGTTCACGGCTTTCAAGGGCCGCACGGTCCAGCCGTTCGACGACTTCGTCTTCTCCGCGAAGACGGGTGAGCTGTCCGACCCGATCAAGACGGAGTTCGGGTGGCACATCATCGAGGTGCTCTCCGCCATCAAGCCGGCGACGACGACGCCGCTCGACCAGGTGAAGGACTCGATCAAGACGACCGTCCTGCAGACGAAGCAGAACGCGGCGATGAAGACCTGGATCGCGAACCTCCAGTCGAAGTACGCCGACGACATCTCGTACGCTCCGGGCTATGCGCCCGCGAGCACCGGAACCGGCACCAGCGGCGGAACGACCACGACCACCGGCTAGCGTGCCGGACCGCGGCGAGCTCGCCTCCGCCCTCGTCGACCTCCAGGAGCTGGCGGAGCACCTGCGGCGCGACTGTCCCTGGGATCGCGCCCAGACGGCGGAGACGATCGTCCCGCACACCGTCGAAGAGGCCTACGAGGTGGCGGACGCGGCCATGGCCGCCGACGACGCCAAGCTCGTGGACGAGCTCGGGGACCTTCTCTTCCAGACGTTCTTCCTCGCCCTGCTCCTCGAGGAGCGTGGCGTGGGCGACCTGACGGGCGTCGCGCGCGCGATCCACGAGAAGCTCGTCCGCCGCCATCCCCACGTCTTCGGCGACGGCACCGCCGACACTCCGCGCGCCGTCAGAAAGCGCTGGGAGGAGCTGAAGACCGAGCAGGAAGGGCGCGAGGGGATTTTCCACCACGTGCCCGAGACGCTTCCGTCGCTCCTCTACGCGCAGAAGGTGCAGCGGCGCGCGGCGACGGTCGGCTTCGAGTACCCGGACCTCGCGGGGGCGTCGGGCGACCTCGACGACGAGGTGGAGGAGCTGCGGGCGGAGCCGAGCGGAAACGAGCTCGGCGACGTCCTCTTCGCCGCGGTCAACGTCGCCCGCCATCTCGGCGTCGACCCCGAGCTCGAGCTCCGGCAGGCGAGCCGCCGCTTCGTCGAGCGGGTCGAGCGTGCGGCCGCGCTTGCGGCCGCCGAGGGGAAGGAGTTCGCTGGCCTCGACCTGGCCGAGCAGGACCGCTACTACGACCTCGCCAAGGCGGGCCCGTGAGCAAGATCGTGCGCGTCCGCGGCCGGCAGGTCCTCGATTCGCGGGGGAATCCCACGGTCGAGGTCGACGTCGCGCTCGAGTCGGGCGCATTCGGGCGCGCGATCGTCCCCTCCGGCGCGTCGACGGGGCAGTTCGAGGCCGTCGAGCTCCGAGACGGCGGCGGCGCCTGGCTCGGCAAGGGCGTGACGAACGCCGTCGCGAACGTGAACGGAGAGCTCGCCTCGACGATCCAGGGGCTGGACGCCTCCGACCAGGCGGCGGTCGACGCGGCGCTTCGCGACGCCGACGGGACGCCGAACAAGGGACGGCTCGGGGCCAACGCGATCCTCGGCTGCTCGCTCGCCGCGGCCAAGGCCGCGGCGGCGGAAGCGGGCAAGCCGCTCTACGCGTGGATCGGCGGCGACGACGCGCACCTCCTTCCGGTGCCGATGATGAACGTCGTCAACGGCGGCGCCCACGCGCAGAACTCCATCGACCTGCAGGAGTTCATGATCGTCCCTGCCGGAGCCGACACGTTCGCCGAGGGTCTCCGCGTCGGCGTCGAGGTCTTCCAGACGCTGAAGGCGCTGCTGCACGAGCGCGGTCTGCCCACGGCCGTCGGCGACGAAGGCGGCTTCGCGCCCGACCTCCCCGAGAGCGAGGAGGCGATTCGCGTGATCATGGAGGCGGCGGAGCGGGCAGGTCATGCCGACCGGATCGCGATCGCCCTCGATCCGGCCGCAACCGAGATCTGGCGCGACGGCGCGTATCGCTTCGAGGGCCGCGTCGCGAGCCCCGACGAGCTGATCGACTACTGGGAGGGCCTCTGCGACCGCTATCCGATCGTGTCCCTCGAGGATCCCATGGCCGAGAACGAGTGGGCTGCCTGGCGGACGCTGACCGAGCGGCTCGGCGACCGCGTGCAGCTCGTCGGCGACGACCTCTTCGTGACGAATGTGGATCGATTGCGCGAGGGGATCGACGAGGGCGTTGCGAACGCGATCCTCCTGAAGGTGAACCAGATCGGCACGCTGACCGAGACGCTCGAGGCGATCGAGCTCGCCCGCTCGGCCGGCTACGGAACCGTGATCTCCCACCGCTCGGGCGAGACCGAGGACACGACGATCTCCGACCTCGCCGTGGCCACGGGAGCGGGGCAGGCGAAGATCGGCGCGCCTTCCCGAACGGACCGAGTGGCGAAGTACAACCAGCTCCTGCGGATCGAGGAGGAGCTGGGGCCGAAGGCCTCGTACCCGGGCTGGGCGGCCTTCCCGCGCTCCGGGCGCTGACCGGGAACCTCCCCTGCAGGCGCTAACGTGAAGGGCGTGACGCTCGGACGGCGCCGCACGAAGATCGTCTGCACGATCGGCCCGGCCTCCTCGTCCCGTGAGATGCTCGACAAGCTCGTCGAGTCCGGGATGGACGCCGCGCGGCTCAACTTCTCGCACGGCGCCCACGACGAGCACGCCGAGCGGGCTCTGTCCGTCCGCGAGGCACAGGCCCGTGCCGGCCGCCCGCTGGCTCTCATCGCAGACTTGCAAGGCCCCAAGCTCCGGATCGGCGATCTCCCCGGGACGGTCACGCTCGCGAGCGGCGACGACGTCGTCCTCTCCGGCGACGGAAGCGGGGAGCCGGGCGACCTTCCCGTCAGCCCGCCGGTGCTCGCCGAGGTGCTGGGGCCGGGCCAGGACGTCCTGATCGACGACGGGCTCATCCATCTCAAGGTGGAGGAGGTCACGTCCGGGAGGGCTCGCTGCAAGGTCGCGATCGGCGGCCGCGTCGACTCGCACAAGGGGGTCAACGTTCCGGGCGCGGCGATCCCGATCCCGTCGCTGACCGAGAAGGATCTCTCCGACCTCGAGTTCGCTCTCACGCTCGGCGTCGACTACGTGGCGCTCTCCTTCGTGCGCTCGGCGGGGGACATCCGCGCGCTGCGCGAGCTCCTCCAGAGCGCGGGCTCGAGTGCCCTCGTGATCGCGAAGATCGAGAAGGCGGAGGCCCTCGAGGACCTGGAAGCGATCATCGGCGCCTCCGACGCCGTCATGGTCGCGCGCGGCGATCTCGGCGTCGAGATCGGCCCGGCCGCCGTCCCGCTCGTCCAGAAGCGGATCATCCTGCGCGCGCTCGAGCACGGGAAGCCGGCGATCACGGCGACGCAGATGCTCGAGTCCATGATCCATCACGCCGACCCGACCAGGGCCGAGGCCAGCGACGTCGCGAACGCGGTGCTCGACGGCACCTCCGCCCTCATGCTCTCCGGGGAGACGGCCGTCGGCGAGTTCCCGCTCGAGAGCGTGGTCTACATGGACCGGATCGCGTGCGCTGTGGAGCCGAGCCTGAACCCGCGCCACGAGCTCGCGCGCGCGGGGGACGAGCCGTTCCCGACCGTGGGCGAGGCGATGTCCAACGCCGCCTGCGACATCGCCGAGGTGCTCGGAGCCACGGCGATCCTCGTCCCCACCTACAGCGGGAGGACCGCCTCGGCCGTCGCGCGCCACCGCCCGCAGCGGCCGATCATCGCCGCGACGCACAAGCGCTATGCCCTCCAGCAGCTCGCCCTCGAGTGGGGAGTCGTCCCCGCGGAGATCGAGGAGTGCGCCAACGTCGAGCACCTGTGGAGCCGCACGCTCGACGCCGCGCGCTCGACGGGGATCGTCGCGCCCGGCGACCGCGTGGTCATCACCGCCGGCACGGCCGTGAACGTGCCGGGAACCACGAACGTCATCAAAGTAGAAACGGCCTAGCCGCTCTGGGCGGCGGCGGCTTTCGCCGGGCAAAGCCCGGCTCCAACGCTTCGCGTCCTAAAGGACTCGCGGCAGGAGACTCCGCTCGCAGCCCCTCGCCGTTCCACTCCTACTGTCTCGGGCCTGCTCGCTCGTCTCGCTTGGCGAGCGCCGCTCCAGAACGCCTAGGAGGAAGGTTTACCGGGCGGTCGAATGTCGGCTGTCCATGGCTCGCCGCAGGCCTTCGCGCTCGAAGCTCGCCATTCGCTGGCTCGGCGCAGCGATTCTCGTCGCGATCGCCCTGTCGTACATCCATCCGCTCACCTCGTACCGTCACGCGCAGAAGGAGGTCGCGGAACGGCAGGCGTCGATTGCCGCGCTCGAGCGAGGCAACCAGGAACTGACCAAGAAGCTCATGGATGCGGGCAAGGACGAGTTCGTCGTCCGGGAGGCCAGGCGCCTCGGGCTCGTCCGCGAGGGCGAGCATCTCTTCATCGTGAAGGGCGTCGAGAGCCCGGAGGAGAGGCCGGTACCATGATCTGGTGGACGACGCGCGAGTCGTCTCTTGGCAGCTCGGGAGACCTGCCCGTCCGTTCCGGGGGGTTGCGGCGCGCTGTGCGTACGGCTTTCCGGCGGTTACGGAACAGGCGCCGTTCGGAGCTGACGGAGAGCCCTTCCCCACCACCTTCTATCTGACCTGCCCCTGGCTCGTGGCCGGGATCTCCCGCGTGGAGGCGGGAGGCGGGGTCGAACGCTACTCCCGCGCCGCCCAGAAGGACCCGGAGCTGGGCCGGAGCCTCGAGCACGCCGACGCCGAGCAGCGCAGGCTGCGCCCCGAGCTTCCCGTCGGGATCGCGGGAACGCGGAACCGCGAGAACCTCAAGTGCCTCCATGCGCACGCCGCCTTCGCGCTCGCCCGCCCCGGCTACGAGCTCGGCGAGCGGATCATCGGCGAGGTCGAGGAGCGGTGGTGCCCCGACCGGCGTTGTCAGCGCGCCGTCGAAGGGTAACGTCCGCGCATGTCCAGCCTCGCGCTCGCCCGGCACCAGTGGGCGGAAGGGAAACGCATGCTCGACGCCGCGGGCGACGACACCGCGCGTTCGCGCCACCTGCTCGTCCTCGTCGAGGCGGTGGAGGACGAGCTCGCGCGGAGGGTGGGGCAGACGTTCACCTTGGCCGAGCTCGCCCAGGCCTACGACGGCTCGGAGGACTGGGCGCGCGACGTGATTCTCTCCTCCATGCCCGCGCGCTCGAGAGCGGGCATCAGGGACACCGCTCTCGTGTTGGACGCCGCGTTCGCGCTCTACGCGCAGGGCGCGAGCGATTACCGTCCCTGACGTGTCCGAGCTCGATCCCAGCGAGCGCGCGCGGGAGCGCGAACGAGAGCGGGCCCGGGCGCGCCGCTCGCGCAACCGCGGCCGTGCGCTCGTCTGGCTCCTACGCCTGGTCGTCGCAGCGGTCGTCTTCTTCGCAGGTCTCGCCGTCGGGCGGGCGCTCGAAAGCGGCGGCGAGAGCGCGGGCACGAACACGACCGTCCGCACGCTCGAGGTCACGACCCTGACGCCGCAGGAAACGGTGACCGTCACGGTGTCGAGCCCCTGACGCCAGCAAACAAGGGGCTTGGTATAGATTGCGCAGGCCTTTACATGGCCACTGAACGTAGAACCAGCCGGGGTGGGGGGAATCCTGGTGGTGGGGGAGCCGAATGGCTGACGCTTGGCCAGGCTGCCACCTATCTCGGCGTCGCCCAGAGCACCGTCCGCAAGTGGTCGGACGGCGGACGCCTGTCGGCGTTCTACACGCCCGGCGGCCATCGCCGCTTCCGCCGTGCAGACCTCGACGCGTTTCTCGCCGGCTCGAGCGGAGGGACGACTGCGACCGCCGAGAGGCCGCTCGTCCTCATCGTCGACGACGACGAGCAGCTGCGGGAGTTCGTGCGCGTCAACCTCGAGATGGACGGCTACGTCGTCCGTGAGGCCGGCAGCGCCGACGAGGGGCTCGCCGCGCTCGAGGCAGAGCCGCCCGACCTCGTCCTCCTCGACGTGATGATGCCGCAGGTGGACGGGTTCGAGATGCTGCGGAGGATGCAGGACCGTCACGGGGTCGGCTCCGTTCCCGTGATCATGTTCAGCGGCAAGGTGGACGAAGAGACCGCGAGCCGCGCGGCGCGGGAGGGTGCGCAGGCCTTCATCGGCAAGCCTTTCGACCCGCAGGCGCTGATCGAGTCCACCAAGCAGCTCCTGAGCCACCGATAGACCACGACCTCTTCGTCTGGGTCGTCGAGCACCGGGCAGGGTGGTTCGATCCCCTGTTCGTCGGACTGTCGGTCGTCGGCTACTACGGGACGATCTGGATCGCCCTCGCGATCGCCCTCGCCCTCGTGACACGACGCAGCGTCGGGTTTGCGGTCCTCCTGACGGCGGCGAGCGTCTGGACGGCGGACGTTTTCGTGCTCGCGGCCAAGGCGGGGGTGGAGCGGCCGCGACCGGCAACGACGATCCCGCAGGCCGACCCGCTTATGGGCGCGGGCGGCTGGTCCTTCCCCTCCGGCCACGCGGCGACGGCCTTCGCCGGCGCCGTCGCGCTGAGCTACCTGTGGCGACGAGGTGCGCCGCTCTTCTTCCTCCTCGCCGCGGCGATCGCGTTCTCACGGGTCTATGTCGGCGTGCACTTCCCCGGGGACGTGCTCGCGGGCGCAGCTCTCGGCACGGTGGTCGGCCTCGCCTGGGTGGCGGCGCTCAGACTTCCTCGGCGGAGCGCAGAAGCCCGGCGGCGATCAGGAGCAGACCCGCCAGGAGGCTGATCCAGAGGCCGATGCTGCGGCCCGCGGGCGAGAAGTCGTCCGGGATCGAGATCACCCGGATAAGCACGAAGATCGTGCCCAGGAGCCCGAGCCCGGCGATGACCATCCCGCCCGGCACGCTCGGCGGCAGCTCGACGCCGCTCGCGCGGAGCGCGAGGAAGGCAAGCACCGCGAGGCCGACGAAGAAGACGAGCTTGCCGAGGGTTCCCGTGTGCCAGCCCGTGATCGAGACCGTGAAGCCGACGTCGGCGTCGAACGTGTACCAGCTCATGAACGTGCTCAGGGCGAGCACGAGCCCTCCCAGCCACGCAAGGCCTTCCCCGGGGCTACGGAACTCCGCCGGCGGGAGCCCCATTCTCGGCCGAGCCTCCATCAAAGCCCGAAGACGTCCTGGATCTTCTCCCAGATCGACAGGGAGATGAAGAGCGTCAGGAGGACGAGACCGAGCAGGAGAAAGAGAAAGCGGATCCCGGCGCGGTACGTCTCGCGCTTGTGCTCGTCGCGGGCGCGCCGCTTCGCGCGCGCGTACGCCAGACCGCGTTCGACCGCGTAGGGGTCGAACGGCGGGTCTTTCGCAGGTGGTCGTTGCGGGGCTGGGGACCCGATAGCGGGACGATGTTAACGCTCTTGGCCCACTCCGCAAGCGGTTCGCAGGCGCCAAAGGCGCATAATGCGTTCGTGCGGGGGGTCGCATACGAACGGGAGGAAGCGCTGCTCGAGAGCGTCAGTCGGGCCGCCCGTGGGCTGCTCCAGGACGGCTCGCTGCCCGACGCGCTCGCTCTCGTAGCCGAGGCGGCCTCGACCGCGACCGGCAGCGACCTCGTCGTCGTGCGCACGCTTTCCAAGGAGCACAACTGCCTCGTGACGCGCGCCGTGCGCGGCGAGTCCCCCGCTCTCGCCGCCGAGCTCGAGGGCGGGCGGCTGAGCCTCGACGGGCTCGAGGCGGAAGAGATCGAATCGTCCACCTCGGGCTCGGACGAGACGGTGCCGGACGCGATTCGCACGGTTGCCGCCCGCGCCCGCGCGGAGTCGATGAGCGTCCATCCCGTGCGGGTCGGCGAGCGCATCGTCGGCACTCTGGAGCTCTACCGGACCTCGGATACTCCCTTCGAGGAGCGGGAGCGGATGCTGGGCCGCCTGGCCGCCGCGCACATCGGCATCGCGATCCGCCTCGAAGGCGCAAGGCACGGAGACGGGGCGAACGGGCAGGCGCTCCCGCTCGAGCTTCTCGGCGAGGCGCTCGTCTCCGGCGCGGACGAGGCCGAGACGGCCGAGCAGGTCGTCCGGCTGGCCACGCTCGCGACCGGGGCTGTCGGCGCGGCGCTCTGGCGGGTCGAGGCAGACGCGCCTCCTTCCTTTCTCGCGCGCCACGGGTTCAAGGGCGACGCCCCCGATCACGGTGAAGGCGAGGAGGACGTTCGGGCCGCACTGGCCCAACGCCAGCGCACGCTCGTCACGCGGCGGCCGTGGGGGAACAACGGCTCGGGCGCGAGCACCGCGACGATCCCACTGGGGGAGCCTCCGGTCGGTGCGCTCCAGCTCTACTTCCAGGCCGAGCCCCGCGAGGACGAGCTCGCCCTCCTGCTCCCGTTCTCGGCGCGTGCGGCCCTGGCGCTCAGGAGAAGCCGGCGCGTCGGCCTGATCGCCACCGCCCTCCGTCGCTCCCAGACCATCATCGGAGTCGTGAGCCAGGCGATCGCGCAGCTCTCGCTCGCGCACACGCTGGAAACCGCGGTCGAGCGCATCTCCGAGCTGACCGCGAGCGGCCACGTGGCCGTTTACCTGCGCGAGGGGCGCGCGCTGACCGCTGCGGCCTCGCGGGGCCTCGAGGGCCCGCACACCGACCTCGCCGAACGCCTGCTCGAGCTCGCGCTGGGGCCGTTCCGCGGCCGGGGATTCCTCTTCATCGAGGACATGGCCGGCGACATGCGGCTGAAGGGGCTCGAGGAAGGCTGGGAGACGAACGGGATCCGGCGCGCGCTCGTCGTCCCACTGATCGTGCACGACGAGGTGATCGGGGCGCTCGCCGTCTACAAGTCGCGCCCACGCCCTTACCGCGAGGGCGAGGAGAGTCTCCTGCTCGCGCTGTCGAGCCAGCTCGCGGTCGCGGTCGAGAACGCCCGCCTGCACGAGCGCACGAAGGAGCTCGGCGAGGTGCTCGAGGCGACGCTCGACTCCGAGCGGCGCTCGACCCGCCAGCTCCGGGGTCTCTACGAGATCTCGGCCTCCTTCGCCGAGAGCCTCTCCCTGGACGCGACGCTCGAGGCCGTGGCGAAGACGATGGTGCAGCTCTTCGATCTCGACGCGGCGGTCATCCGCATGCCCGGCGCGCGCGGCGAGGTGCTCGAGCCGAAAGCGATCCACGTGGGCGATCCCTCGCTCCGCGAGACCGCCGACGGGCTCCTCGCTCTTCCCCAGCCGATGGACGCGCCGCTGGCCCGGCGCCTGCTCCGGTCGGGCAGGCCGGTGCTTCTTCGGCCCGGGATGGCCCACGGCAAGGACGCGCACCGGACGCTCGAGCCGTTTCTCGCCCAGGGAGGAAGCGCGGCGGTGCTTCCGCTCGCGACCCCCGGCGAGATCCTCGGCACCTTGACGCTCCTATCCCTGGATCCGGCGCGGCCCATCGAGCGTGACACTCTCGACGTGGCGATGACCGTTGCCGCCCAGGCCGCCCTCGCGATCGACAACGCCCGCCTCTACCAGCAGCAGAAGGACTTCTCCGAGACGATGCAGCGCTCGCTCCTTCCGAGCGCGCTCCCCGAGGTCGGCGGGATCGAGGTCGGGCACGTCTACCAGTCGGCCGCGCGCGTGGACGTGGGCGGCGACGTCTACGACTTCCTCAGCCTCGACGACGGGCGGCTCGCCGTCATCCTCGGCGACGTGACCGGCAAGGGCATCCAGGCCGCCGCCGACATGGCCATGGCGAAGTTCAGCTTCCGCGCGCTCGCCCGCATGCACCCGGAGCCCGAGGACTTCCTCGCCGCCGTCAACGAGGTCGTCGTCGACGAGATCGAGACGGGCAAGTTCATCACGATGATCTACGCGCTCTTCGACCCGGTCGCCGGCGCGGTGGCGTCCGCGAGCGCCGGCCATCCGCCCGCGCGCGTTGTCTCCGCAGACGGGCAGGTCGGGGAGCTCGGAGGCCGCGGCCTCGCGCTCGGCATCGACTCCAACCAGGTCTACGAGGCCGCGCGCGACGAGCTCGTGCCCGGGACGACCGTCGTCCTCTACACGGACGGGGTCATCGAGGCGCGACGCGACGGCGAGCTCTACGGGGAGGAGCGGCTCGACGACCTGCTCCACCGGCGTGCGGCCCTCGGGCCGCAGGAGCTCGCCGAGGCCGTGCTGGCCGAATGCAGGAGCTTCGCGGGCGGCGAGCTTTCCGACGACTGCGCCGTCGTGTGCCTCAGGCTGGTTCCCTGACAACCGCTGCGGTGCCCGCCGCCTCGGTGAGCCGGCGGCGGCTCGGCGTCGTCGTCTTCACCGCGGGCGCCGGCACGCTGGCGACCGAGATCTCGGCGTCGCGCCTCCTGGCTCCCTACTTCGGGAGCTCGACGGTCGTCTGGGCGAACATCATCGGGCTCATCCTCATCTACCTCGCGCTCGGCTACTGGCTCGGGGGCAAGGTCGCCGACCGAAGGCCCGAGCCCCGCCTGCTCGGGTGGATCGTGCTCGTCGCGGCGCTCGTGATCGCCGTCCTCCCGTTCGTCGCGCGGCCGCTGCTCGACCTCACGGTCGAAGGTCTGGACACGATCAGCGTCGGCGCCGTCGTCGGCTCGTTCTTCGCGGCGCTCCTTCTTTTTGCCGTGCCGGTGACGCTTCTCGGGGCGGTGTCGCCTTTCACCGTCCGGCTCGCCCTCGACGACGTGGCGCAGGCGGGTGCGGTCGCGGGCCGGCTGTACGCGCTCTCCACGCTCGGCAGCATCCTCGGGACCTTCGTCTCGGCCCTCATCACCATCCCGCTCATCGGTACGCAGCGGACGATGCTCGGCGCGGCGGCTCTCCTCGTTCTCGGGGCGGCGCTCATCCTCGGTAGCCGCTGGCAGATCCTCACCGTGGGGATGGCCGCGCTGCTCTTCATTCCCGCCGAGACGATCAAGGCGACGTCCGGGCTCGTCTACGAGACCGAGTCGGCCTACCAGTACATCCAGGTGCTGCAGCGGCCCGACGGCTCCCGCGTCCTTCGTCTCAACGAGGGGATCGTCAACCACTCGGTCTGGCGCGCGGGCACGGTGCTCACGGGAGGCGAGTGGGATATGTTCCTCGTCGTTCCCCCGCTGCTCGACCGGCCGCCGAAGAGCATGCTCGTGATCGGGAACGCGGGCGGGACGACGGCGCGCGCGTTCGGCGAGCTCTATCCCGACGTCCAGATCGACGGCGTCGAGATCGACCCGAAGGTGACCGAGGTGGGGCGCCGCTACTTCGGCCTCGGGGACAACCCGCGGCTCCACGTCATCACCGCCGACGGTCGCCCGTATCTCGCCCACACGGACAAGCGCTACGACATCATCGCGATCGACGCCTACCACCAGCCGTACATCCCCTTCTACCTCGCCACCGAGGAGTTCTTCCAACTCGTCCGGAAGCACCTGGCGCCCGGTGGGGCGGTGGCGCTCAACGTGGCGACGGTCCCGGGCGACGAACGGCTCTCGGATGCGCTCGGCACGACGATGCTCACCGAATTCCCCTCGGTCTGGCGCTGGCGCGCGCTCGAGTTCAACCAGCTTCTGCTGGCCTTTCCGCAGCAGGTCACGCAGGCCGAGCTCGAAAGCCGCGTCGCGGGGATCAGCGCTCCGGCCGCGTCGCTCGTGCCCGAGTTCCGCGCGCGGCTCTCCCCGATGAGCCCGGTCGGCGACCCGCTCACCGACGACCGCGCGCCGGTGGAATGGCTCACCGACCGGATGATCCTGGGCTACGCGGCCCACGGCGGGGACTTGGAGCAGGACCTGCTCCCGACCGCCCCCGAGCGGTGAACCTGCGGGACAAGCCGGGCGGCTACTGGAAGGTCGCCCACCGCGGGGCGTCGGCGCTCGCGCCGGAGAACTCGATCGCGGCCCTCGAGGCCGCCTGCGCCACGAGCGTCGACATGGTCGAGCTGGACGTCGTCGTCGCGGATGGGGAGCTTCGCGTCGCCCACTCGCTTCCCCAGCTCACGGCCGACAGCCCGAGGCTCGACGAAGCGCTCGCCGCCTTCGCCGCCAGGGCGCGGCCCGAGGTCGTGCTCGACCTCGACGTGAAGGATCCGGGACACGAGGGCGTCCTACTGGACAGCATGCGCGCTCACGGACTCCTCGGCAGAACCCTGATCACGTCGTTTCATCCCGGAGTGCTTCGCACGGTGAAGACGCTCGAGGCCTCGGTTCCCGCCGGCCTCGCGTACCCGAACGACCGCTACGGCCTGAGCGAGCGGCGTCCGGTCGAGCTCTTCGTCGGCCCGGGCCTGCGCGTGCTGGGCGCCGCGCTGCCGGCGCGCATCGGCAGGATGCTCGCCTCCGCCGGCGCCGAAGCCGCCATGCTCCACCACGTCCTCGTCACACCGCGCCTCGTCGCGCGCTGTCGTGCCGCCGGGGCGGCGGTGTTCGCGTGGACGGTGGAGACCCGAGACGACCTCCGGCGCGTGCTTGCGGCAGGAGCGGACGGTGTGATCGCGAATGACCCCAGCCTGTTCGATGAATAGGATTGCGCGCACAGTGCGGAGGGTCGTCACAGCCGGTTTCGTGGTCGGAGCGTTGGTCGCAGCAGCCCCGGCGCTCGGGCAGGAGCCGCCCCCGCCGACGATCCAGACGGGCGTGACGATTCAGGGAACCGATGTCGGCGGCATGACCGCCGACGAGGCGACAGCCGCTGTCCGCGCCGCCGTGCGGATCCCGTTTGCGCTCAGCTTCAGGGCAAGGACGCTCGAGGGCACGCCGTGGCAGGTCGGTGCCCGCAGCCGCGTCGCCCTCGCGGTGCAAAACGCGCTTGCGGCCGCTCCCGGCAAGGAGGTGCCGCTCAAGGTTTCCGTCGATTTCGCGCAGCTCCGGCACTACGCCAAGAAACTCGACCGGCTGCTCTCCCGCGAGCCGCGGGATGCCAGAGTCCGCCTCAGCCACTTGCGGCCCCATTTCACGAAGTCCCGCAAGGGCTTCAACATCCTCCAGCGGCCGACCCGCAAGCTGCTCCGGGACGAGATCAGAGCGAAGACGCGCGGTCCCGTTGCCATTCAATACCGCTATGTGAAGCCCTCGGTCACGCGCTACAACTTCAAGCCCGTCATCGTCATCCGGCGCGGTTCACATCGGCTCTATCTCTACAAGGGCGCGCACATGAGCCTCCGCGCGAGCTTCGGCGTCGCGGTCGGCCAGCCGATCTACCCGACCCCGCTCGGAAAGTTCACGATCGTGACGAGGCAGCGGAACCCGTGGTGGTACCCGCCCGACACGGCCTGGGCCGCGGGCGCGAGCCCGATCCCGCCCGGCCCGGGCAACCCGCTCGGCACGCGCTGGATGGGCCTGTCGGCTTCGGGTGTCGGCATTCATGGGACTCCTGACGCGGCATCGATCGGCTACTCGGCCTCGCACGGCTGCATCCGGATGCGTATTCCCGACGCGGAATGGCTCTTCGAGCGCGTCGAGGTCGGCTCCACGGTCTTCATCGTCGGCGCCTGAGTACACTCGAAAGCGGTCATGCCCGGCCGCCTTCGAATCGCCCTGCAAGCGGCCGCCGTTTCGGTGGTCGCCCTCCTCCTTGCCCTTCTCGGCTGGCAGGTGTTCAAGAAGGACCAAACGCCCGACGTCGGCCGCTCGGCGCCCAACTTCACCCTGCCGCACCTGGGGAGCGACCGGGAGCTCGACCTCGCCTCCCTCCGCGGGAAGGCCGTCGTTCTCAACTTCTGGGCGTCCTGGTGCGGCCCGTGCAAGGACGAGGCCCCGATGCTCGAGTCGGCCTGGAACCGCTACAAGGACAAGGGCGTCGTCGTGCTCGGCGTGGACGCGCAGGACTTCGACGTGGACGCGCAGCGCTTCGTCGAGCGCGCCGGCATCACGTATCCGGTCGTCCGGGACAAGCACGGCTCCACGCTCGGCCACTACGGGGTGACGGGGTTTCCCGAGACGTGGTTCATCGACCGCCAGGGGCGCCTCGTCGGCGAGCACGTCGCGGGGCCGCTGACCGAGGAGGATCTCGAGCGCAACATCAAGATCGCGCTCGGCGAACCGGCATGACGCGGGGGCTCCTTGCCGTTCTCGTCGTCGCCCTCGCAGTCGTGGCGCCAGCCACGGCGAGCGAGCAGAACCCGACGCTTCCCGAGCTCGAGCGCGAGCTCATCTGCCCGACCTGCCACGAGACTCTCGCGGCCTCGACCTCGCCGATCGCCGAGCGCATGCGCGCGTTCATCCGAGCACGCATCGCCGCCGGGGACACGAAGAGCGAGATCAAGGCGAAGCTCGTCGATCAGTTCGGCGAGGCTGTTCTCGCCGCGCCGCCGAAGAGCGGGTTCAACCTGCTCGCGTGGGTGCTTCCGCTGGCGGGGATCGTGATCGCCGCAGGGGTCGTCGGGCTGCTCGCCTACCGCTGGAGCCGCGGCCGCAAGGGGGAGGAGGCGGGCGAGCCTTCCACGAACGGCCGCTTCAGTCTCGACCCCGAGCTCGAGCGCCGGCTCGACGAAGAGCTCGCGCGCTACGACGCCTAAGTGCCTCTCCGGGCAATCTGCGCGATCACCTCCAGAGGCTGCAACGGCGCTCCAGGCTGCGTCCTCGCTCGTTCGCGTATTCGCGATACGCGAACTCTTCGCCTCCTTGCCCGGACCGCTTTTCGCTCGCTGGAGGCGGGGCCAGATCACCCGAAGAGGCACTAGTGGAAGCCAAGATCCCGCTCGCATTCGTTGCGGGCCTCCTCTCCTTCGTGACTCCCTGCGTGCTCCCGCTCGTTCCGGGCTACCTCTCGGCGGTTTCCGGGGTGGAGATCGGAGTCGGGGGGAGGAAGGTCGTTGCCGCCAGCCTGCCGTTCATCGCCGGGTTCACGCTCGTCTTCGTCGCGCTCGGAGCCTTGGCGGGAGCGGCCGGCGGGCTCGTCCACGACCAGCGCCTCCTCTCCATGATCGCGGGCGTCATCGTCGTCGTCTTCGGCTTCGCGTTCATGGGTCTCCTGCCGTTTCCGTGGCTCGACCAGATGGTCGCTCCGGAGCTCGTGGAGGGTGCGCGCCGGCGTGGGTCGCGGGCGCTGCTCGGAGGAGCGTTCGGGGTTTGTGCCGCCCCGTGCATCGGCCCCGTCCTGGCGACGATCCTTGCGCTTGCCGGCGACGCGTCCACCGCAGCGCAGGGCTCGTTCCTTCTCCTTGTCTACTCCTTCGGCCTCGCCGTCCCGTTCGTCCTCGTCGGCGTCGGCTTCGACCGGGCGATGGGCGCCTCCCGCTGGCTTCGCGACCGCTACGGCACCGTGCGGTTCGTCAGCGGCGCGCTCCTCGTTGCCCTCGGACTCCTGCTCTTCTTCGACCGGTTCTGGTGGATCCGCATCGGCTTCAACCGGCTGTTCGAGAAGTTCGGCGTGGACGTTTGAGGACCGCGCGGGCGTCGAAGCGCCGCGGCGACGTCGAAGCGGGGGCAACGTCGAAGGGCCGCGGCGACCCGAGACCTGTGTCGCCTTTCGATCAGAAGTGGCCCACTTCAGCCTAGTAACAGTCTGTTACTAACGCCATTCCTTGGCCGGAGCAGCGGATTTTGCCGATGAATTCGTCACGAGAATGACTAAGTAACAGTCTGTTACTTGGCTTCGGGCTGGGCGCTCGGATCGCCGAGGCAGTCGGTGAACCAGCGCCGTGCGAGCCTGATCGCCTCGGCTCGCGCGTCGGCTCCGCGAACGACGGCCCGCCGCTCGACCTCGTCGAGCCAGGCATTCATCCGCCCAACCGGATCGTCGTCCCCGGCGAACTCGTTCCACCGCGATGCCGCCAGGGCGATGGCCATGTTCATCTGCCGTAGGCGGACCGGATCGGCGACCTGCTCGGCCCCTTCCCGCTCGAACCAGAGGGCCACTTTCCTCGCGAAGCAGGCGGTCACCGCCATGCGCGAGAAAGCTAGCAAAGCCCCTGTTTTCTGCCCTCGCAGGGTGGTACGCTCCCGCCCGTGGCGACGATCCTGCTGGCGGGGGTCGATCTCTTCTTTCGAGGAAAGCTGGACGCGCTCTTGGGAGCGTCCCACAAGCTGATCACGACCGACAGCGTGGACGCGCCCGACATGGTCATTTGCGACCTCGCGCGGATCGACCCGTACGAGGTTGCGGACTCCTGGCCGGACATCCCGATCCTCGGCTACACGAACCACACAGACACCGCCGGTCTCCGCGCGGCGCACGAAGCGGGCCTCGACCAGGTCGTCGCGCGATCCGCGCTGGCCGAGCGCGCGCCGCAGCTCGTCGACGAGTTGGTTGCCTGAGAAGACCCCCGCGACGGACATCTAGACTGCTCGGCAATGACGTACATCATCGCCGAGCCCTGCATCGACATCAAAGACCTCTCCTGCGTGGACGTGTGTCCGGTGGACTGCATCCACGTGTTCGACCGCATCCTCATCATCGACCCGGAGGAGTGCATCGACTGCGGCGCATGCGAGCCGGAGTGCCCGGTCGAAGCGATCTTCCCGGAGGACGCGCTCCCCGAGAAATGGGAGCCGTTCGTGAAGATCAACTACGCCTACGGTGACGGCGCGGACGTGATCAACCAGCTCGTGGAGGAATACGCCACCGAGCACAACGTCCAGAATCCGCCGCTCGAGCAGCGATAGCCCGCCTCGAAGAGCTCGAGCCCGGCCTCTGGCACTGGAAGGCGCCGCATCCGGATTGGGCCCCCGGAGCGTCGCCGGACAGTCCGGCCGACTGGCCCGAGCTCGTCGGATCGGTGGCCTACCAGGCCCCGGACGCATTCGTCCTCGTCGACCCGCTCGTCCCCGACGAGCTTTGGACGCCGCTGGAGGAGCGGGTGACAGCCCACGGCCGGCCGGTACGCGTGTTGACCACCATTGGCTTCCACCGCCGCAGCCGCGACGAGGTCGTCCGCCGCTTCGCTGCGACGACGTCGCGCGCGAAGGCCTCGCTCCCGGAAGGCGTCGAGACCGTCACGATCCGCCGGGCTGGGGAGACGATGGTGTGGCTACCGGGGCCCCGCGCGCTCATCCCGGGCGACCGGCTCCTCGGCGACGACGACGGCGGCGTGCGCATGTGCCCGCCCGGGTGGCTTCGCTACCTGGACCCCGGCCTCACGTACACGGAGCTGCGTGAGGCGCTGCGGCCGCTTCTGGATCTCCCGGTCGAGATGGTGCTCGTCTCCCACGGCGAGCCGGTGCTGCGCGACGGCCGCGCCGCTATCGGGCGCGCGCTCAGCTGAGCCCGGCGAGAAAGCCCGAGACTGCGTTCCGCCAGGCCGCGGGCGCATCGAGGTGGACGTCGTGCCCGCCCGGCAGCGTGACGAACTCGGCTTCCGGCAGCATCCTCACCATCTCGCCCGCTGCCTGCTCAGTGAGCTGGCCCTCCTCTCCGCGGATGACGAGCGTGGGCGCAGCGACCCGGCGCCAGTCGTCCCAGCGTGCCTTCGCGGCCGCCGCAATTGCCTGAACCATCACGTCCACCTCGAAGGCAGGTCGGAGACCGTCGAGGTTGCGGACCCACGCGCGAGCTCTCGCGGTGTCACCTCCGAAGAACTTCTGCGCAGCCTCGGCAGACGTGAACTGAGCGGGCCACGCCGAGAGCATGCGCCTGATCTCCTCGGCCGTGCCCGGTCCTTCGCTCGCGGGCGAAGCCTCGGCGACGACGAGCCCACGTACGAGATCGGGCCGCTCGGCCGCCACGAGAAAGGCCGTGTGTCCGCCGAGCGACTGTCCGATGATCGCGGCCGGTGCGAGCTCGAGTTGCTCGATCGCCGCAACTGCGTCGGCCATGAACGCGTGACGCGAGACGTCCGCCGGCCGGCGTTCGCTGCGCCCATGGCCGCGCTGGTCGAGCGCGACGACGCGGTGCGTCTCGGTCAGCCACTCCGCCGTGTCCTCCCACTCACGCGCGGTGCCGGCCAGTCCGTGCAAGAGAAGGACGGCACGACCGCCGCCGCCGAAATCGAGCGCCTCCAGCCGCACATCCCGCTCTGTGACCGGTACCCAGCTCACGCAGGCGTGAGGCGGAGCTCGCGCGGCAGTCGGCTCTCCAGGGCGATCGCGCCCGCGCCCGCGGCGAGGCAGGCCAGCGCTGCCAGCGGCCAGAGCGCGAGCGGCTCGGCCGCGAGGATGAAGCCGCCGATCGCCGGGCCGAGCAGAAAGCCGACATCCCACGAGTTCGTGGAAACCGCCATGTAGCGGCCGCGGAGCCGCGGCGGCGCGAGGTCGGCGACGAGCGCACCCTGCACGGGCCCTTGGAAGCACTCGCCGAGCCCGAAGAGGATGACCGCGAACGAGAAGACGGCGACGGCCTCGGCCGCCTCGAAGGCGGCTCCGCCCACGAACACGAAGATCCACGAAACCGCCCAGAGCACGCACATCGCGGCGAGCGAGCGCATGCGGCTCCTGCCCTCGAGGAGCTTGGCAACCGGCAACTGTGCGAGGGCGACGATCACGGTGTTGAGGAAGAAGAGGAGCCCGATCTCCCGCTCGCTGACTCCCGCCTCGTTCTTGGCGAAGACCGGTAGGAGCTCGATCTGGGCGTACCCGGCGGTGACGAAGACGACGTTCAGGCCGACGACGCCGAGGAAGACCTGGTTTCGGAGGACGTCGAGATAGCCGCCGCGCGGCACGGTCGGATCGGCCACCGCGATCTCCGGGTCCGGCACGAAGAAGAGCATCCCGATGAAGAGGAAGAACGTCAGGGCGTTGACGACGAAGAGAACCGTGAAGCTCGACGCGTCCGCCGTGGTGGCGATAAGCCCGCCGAGGAGGCCGCCGAGCCCGATCCCGAGGTTGCGCGTGACGCGCTGCAAGGCGAACGCACCGTGGCGGCGGACTTGGGGTGCGAGCCCCGCGAGCAGCGAGGACTGGCTCGGCCAGAACCCGGCGTTCCCGACCCCGGCCACGATCGCGGCGAGGACGGCGTGCCACGGCTGGCGGACGAGCGGGAAGCTTCCCCAGCCGATCGCCTGGAGAGTGAGCGCCCCCGCCAGGGTGAGGCGACCGCCGATCCGGTCGACGATGACGCCGATCGCGGGCCCGCACACGATTCCGGCGGCGCCCGAGGCGGCGACGATGAGGCCCGAGATCCCGAGCGAGAAGCCGCGGACGTTATGGAGGTAGATGACGACGAACGGGTAGGCCATGCCCGTTCCGACGGCGTTCATGAGCCCGCCGGTGTTCAGGATCCAGACCGAGCGAGGCAACCTCGGGTCGAGGCTCCGGAGGTAGGCTCCGACGCGCCTCAAACGTTGCCCAGCGAGGCCCAGACTTCGAGCTTGGAGCGAACCCGTGCGATGACGCTGTCGGTGAACTCGTTCGTCGAGGCGTGCCCGCCGAGATCCGCAGTCCTCGTCCCCGAGGAGACCGCCTCGAGCGCCGCCTCCCGGATCGCCCTGCCGGCGGCGCGCGCCTCGTCGTCGTCGATGTGTGAGAGCAGCGCCCCCGTGGCGAGGATCATGGCCATCGGGTTCGCCACGTTCTTGCCCGTGAGTGCGGGCGCGGTGCCGTGCGCGGCCTCGGCCATGAGCGCGCGCGGCGTGTAGTCGTCGTTGAAGGCGACGAGAAGCGACTCGGAGCCCGCGATCGAGCCGAAGAGGGGAAGGACGAGGTCGGAGAGGATGTCTCCGTCGCGATTCAGCGCGGGGATGACGAGCGCCTCGCCGGCGGAGCCGATCAGGAGCGCAAAGGTCGCGTCGATCAGCTGCGGCTCGTAGGAGACCTCGGGGTGCCGCTCGGCGGCGGCGTCCATCTCCTCCTTGAGCATGCCTTCGTAGACCGGGCTGACCGTGTACTTCGGGCCGCCGAAGACCTTGGCCTTCGTGCGCTCGGCGTGGCGGAACGAGAACTCCGCGACCGCGTGGCAGATCCGCCGCTCGATCCGCTCGGTGCGAAACGCCACCTCGCTTTCGCCCTCGCCCTCGCGCCACTCCCTCGCGCCGTAGGCATCGCCGACGGCCATACGCACGACGGAGATGGGATAGAAGGCGCCGCCGATCGGGACGACACCGGGGATGCGCCGGCCGGTCCGCACGATCACGTGCCCGCCGATCTCCTCCCGGAGGATGCGGTTGGGGCTGCCGACGTCCTCCTTCCCTTCGGGCGTGACGGTGGCCGCCTTCAGGCCGAGCCCGTGCTCGCGGATCGCGGCCGCGGCCTCCTGGACGACCTGGTTCGCCGTACGCCTGCGCGCTTCGAGAGAAAGGTCGAAGCGGGGGAGCTCGAGCTCGAACCCGATCGCGTCCGGAGAGAGGACGCGGACGGCTTCCTCGAGCAGCTCCTGGCCGGTCTCGTCGCCTTCGAGGATGGCGATGGTGCGGGTGTCCACGGCGCCGAGTCTAGTGACTGGCGAACGGCGCAGAATTGTTTCGACTTGGTAAGCTCGCGCCGCTCGAAGGGGAAGGGGGCCTCAGGTAGCGGGAGTCACATTCGATCGGGTGGCAAAGGTGTATCCGGACGGCACGCGTGCCGTCTCGGACATGAGCCTCGAAATCGACGACGGCGAGTTCATGGTGCTCGTCGGGCCCTCGGGTTGCGGAAAGACGACCGCCCTCCGCATGGTCGCTGGGCTGGAGGAGATCAGCGAAGGCGTCCTGCGGATCGGCGACCAGGTCGTCAACCATGTGCCCTCGCGGGATCGCGACATCGCGATGGTCTTCCAGAGCTACGCGCTCTATCCGCACCTTTCGGTCTACGACAACATCGCGTTCGGCCTCAAGCTCCGGAAGGAGAAGAAGCCGGAAATCGACACGCGCGTCAAGGAGGCGGCGAGGATTCTCGGCCTCGAGCCCTTCCTGAAGCGGAAGCCGCGCGCGCTCTCCGGCGGCCAGCGCCAGCGCGTCGCCATGGGCCGCGCGATCGTCCGCCGCCCCCAGGCCTTCCTCATGGACGAGCCGCTCTCGAACCTCGACGCCAAGCTCCGTGTGCAGACGCGCGCGGAAATCGCGCGCATCCAGGACGATCTCGGCGTCACGACGATCTACGTCACGCACGACCAGATCGAGGCGATGACGATGGGTGATCGCGTCGCGGTCATGCGCAAGGGCGAGCTGCAGCAGGTTGCGGCGCCCAAGGATCTCTATGACCACCCCGTCAACCTCTTCGTGGGTGGGTTCATCGGGAGCCCGGCGATGAACCTGATCGAGACGACTCTCGAGGGCTCGGACGGCACCTTGCACGCCATCGTCGGCGACGAGCGAATCGCGCTCGGCTCCGAGCTTCTCGACAAGCGGCCGGCGCTCAGGTCCTACGAGGGCCGGCTCGTCGTGCTCGGCATCCGTCCCGAGGATCTCGAGGACGGAGCGATCGCTTCCGACGCGCCGGCCGACCACCGGCTCAGGGGGAAGGTCGAGCTCACCGAGTCGCTGGGCGCGGAGATCATGGCGCACATTCAGGTCGGCGCACGTCCTGCGCTCACCGACGAAGTCCGCGAGCTCGCCCAGGAAGCCGGCGACGAGCGGGCGGCCGTCGGGGCCGAGGAGGCCGCGCACACCACGATAGTGGGGCGTTTCAGCCCCCGTTCGGAGGTGAAGGAAGGGGACACCGTGGAAATCACGGTGGACACCAGCTCACTGCACTTCTTCGATCCTGAGACAGGACTTGGGATCTACGACAACGAGCAAGCGAAGGGAGCGTGATGAGGCGCCGATTCTCAGCATTCGGAGCCTTCGTCGTCGTCGCCCTTCTCGCCGCAGCTTGTGGCGGGGGGAACGGAGAGACGACCGGCGGAGCCACAGGAGGAACGGGAGGCGGTGCCTCCGGCAGCGTCTCCGTGATGGCGGTCTGGACGGGCGCCGAGCAGGCGGCCTTCCAGGCGGTGCTCGACGGATTCACCCAGCAGAACCCCGACGTCAAGGTGAACTACACCGCGGCGGGCGACCAGCTGCCGACGCAGCTTTCGACGGCGGTCCAGGGTGGCAACCCGCCCGACATCGCCGCACTCCCGCAGCCCGGCCTCATGACGGACTTCGTCAAGAAGGGGGCGCTGCAGCCGCTCGACTTCGCCGCGAGCGACATCTCCGACAACTTCGGCCAGTCGGTGGTCGATCTCGGCACCGTCGACGGCAAGCTCTACGGCTTCCTGTTCAAGGCGGCCAACAAGTCACTCGTCTGGTACAACGTCAAGTCCTACTCGGACGCCGGTGTCGATCCGGCCGACGACTGGGACACGTGGCTCCAGAACGGCGACACCCTGTCCGCGTCGGGCATCGCGCCCTACTCGATCGGCGGGGCGGATGGCTGGACGCTCACCGACCTCTTCGAGAACATCTACCTCCGCACGGCGGGGCCGGACAAGTACGACCAGCTCGCCACCCATGAGATCCCGTGGACGGACCAGTCCGTGAAGGACGCGCTGACGACGATGGCCGACGTCCTCAAGTCGGACCAGATCGCCGGCGGCACGGAAGGTGCGCTCCAGACCGACTTCCCGACCTCGGTCACGAACGTCTTCTCCGATTCGCCCAAGGCTGCGCAGGTGATGGAGGGCGACTTCGTCGCCGGCGTCATCACCGACTCCACGAAGGCCGAGCCGGGAACCGGCTTCGACGTCTTCCCGTTCCCGTCCATCAACGGCTCGCCGCAGGTGGTCGTGGGCGGCGGAGACACCGTCGTCATGTTCAAGGACAGCCCGGCGGCCGAGGCGCTCGTGACGTACCTCGCCTCGCCCGAGGCGGCTCAGATCTGGGCCGAGAAGGGCGGGTTCGCCACGCTGAACAAGAACATGGACACGAGCGTGTACCCGGACGACATCACCAAGACGACCGCGGGCGCGCTCTCCCAAGCGGAGACGTTCCGCTTCGACCTGTCCGACCTCCAGCCCGCCGAGTTCGGCGGCACCGTCGGCCAGGGTCTCTTCAAGCTGTTCCAGGACTTCTTGAAGAACCCGTCCGACGTCGACGGCATCGCGCAGCAGATGGAGGCCGCCGCGAAGAAGGCCTACGGCTAGGAACGCCGAGCCGAGCATGGCGTGAGCGGAGCAGGAAGCATCACGGCGGAGCCGCCCCCCGCGGCGGCTCCGCCTAGCTCGAAGGGCGGCTTTTGGAGCAGGTACGGGGTCGCCCTCATGTTCCTCCTGCCC
>Ga0207674_10002337_pt1 | contig 23985 bp, 17 predicted proteins | sample KBSCornC72_FD_184303 | JGI IMG/M metagenome (GOLD analysis project Ga0207674, IMG submission 184303) | Corn rhizosphere microbial communities from Kellogg Biological Station, Michigan, USA - KBS Corn C7-2 (SPAdes) (version 2) | ecosystem: Host-associated > Plants > Roots > Rhizosphere > Soil ...
TGTTGTTGATGAACCAGATCGAGTTGTCGCCGCTCGACGGATTGCGCCACATCAGATCGTACGTGCCGTCGCCGTTGAAGTCCCCGGCGGCCGCGATGTTGAGCGAGCCCGGAACGGTGGGCAGTCCGACGCCGCCGGTGAAGACGCCGTTGGTGATGTACCAGATCGAGTTCGTCCCGTTGGAAGGATTCCGCCACACCAGGTCGAACGCCCCGTCGCCGTTGAAGTCTCCGGTCCCGGCCATGATGAGGGTGGTGGGGATGGTCGGAAGCTGCGAGCCGCCGACGATGGTGCCGCCGTTCATCAGCCAGATGTAGTTGGTGCCTTGCACGTTGTGGCGCCAGAGGATGTCGGCGCGGCCGTCGGCGTTGAAATCGGCGACCGCGGCGATGACCAGATTCGTGTCGGTGATGGTGGGCGCGTTCGCCCCTCCCACGAAACCCGAGGCCGTGATGTACCAGATGCTGTTCGAGCCGTCGGCCATGTTGCGCCACAGGATGTCGCAGTAGCCGTCGCCGTTGAAGTCGCCCACGCCGGCGATGATGAGGTTGGTGGAGGCGATGGAGGGCAGGGTGAGACCGCCGATGATCGCCCCTCCGTTCATGAACCAGATGGAGATCCCGCCGCTGCTGGTGTTCCGCCACAGCACGTCGGAGCGGCCGTCGTTGTTGAAGTCGCCGACGGCGCTGAAGACGGCGGCGGTGCCCACCGCCGGAGGCGTCTCGCCCCCGGTGAATGCGGTGGCGCTGGTGTACCAGATGGAGTTGGTGCCGTTGTTGGTGTCGCGCCACCAGATGTCGCTATGGCCGTTGCCGTTGAAATCGGCGCGGACCGGGTTGAACGAGAGCTGGTTGACGGTGAAGGTCTGCCCGGCGATGGTCAGCGTCCCGCTGCGCTGCGAGCCGGTGGTGTTCTGCGTCAGGGTGTAGGTGACGGTGCCGCTGCCGACGCCGCTCGATCCTCCGGTCACGGCGAGGAAGGCGCTGTTCGCCACGGCGGTCCAGGCGCAGCCGGCGGTGGTGGTCACGCTCACCGTGTGGGTCGAGGCATTGCTGCCGAACGTGCCCGACCCCGGCTGCAGCGCGAACGTGCAGCCGCCGGCGGTGACGGTGATGGCGCCGTTGGTGATGGTGAGCTTGCCGTTGTTTCCGGTCTCGGTCACCGTGCCGGCCTGATTCGACAGCGCGGCCGTCGCGGAATCGACGGTGAGCGTGATCGTCGTGCCGAGGGCCACGCTCTGCGGGACGGTCAGGTTGAGATACCCGATCAGACTCCCCGGCGCGGCGGCGTTGAGCACGAACGGCACAGGATTCGTCGATTGGGCGAACGAGCCGACGTACCCCACCGATCCGGCCGGCGTGAGCACGGTCTCGAAGAGCGCCGTGAGTCCCTGCAGGACGCCCGCGCGGGTGAAGGTCGCCGCCGACACCGCGGAGGCGGGCGACCAGGTGACCTTGAAGCCGATCCCCTGGATGCGGTTGTCCGCCGCCAGGTCCATGCCCAGCGGCGAGCCGCCGACGTCGCGCACGTAGACCGGCACGGAGACGGCGCCGCGCGGCGCGGAGAGCGTGCCGACGGTCAGTACGTCGCTCGCGGCGAACAGCGGCAACGCGGCAAACAGGGTCAGAGCGAAAACGAGCTTTCGAGACATATCGAGGTTCCTCATTGCGGGGGAGCTGCACCCGTCCCGCGGCGATAGTTGATCAGGTAGAAGAGGTCGTCGGGACGGATGGCGCCGTCTCCGTTGACGTCCGCGGCCGGCTGCGTCGCCGTGCGGTTGCCGTAAAAGTATGCGGAGAGCGCGTCGATGTCGGCGTCGGTGACCAGGCCGTCCGAATCGGCATCGCCGCGCGGCTCGCTGGCGAAACCGAGCACCGACACCGAGGTGTTCCCGGGGCTGCCGGCCAGCAGCTCGGGGCGGCCGTCGGCGTTGAGATCGGTGAACTCGAGCCGGACTCGATTGCCGTAATAGTTCTGGGCGTCGTAGGCCACGACCTGGCTCACGGTGTCGTAGGCCGGGCAGGAACTGCCGCCGGTGGGAAAGAAGCGGAGCGTCCCGTCGCTCATCGCCGCCCCGAGGCGCCACTGCCCTCCGAGATTGGCGAAGGCGAGGTCGGTGGTGTTGTTGCCGCTGGCGCAGCTCCACTCCTGCGCCAGCGTGCTGCCGGAGTACATGGCGATGCCGGCGCCGCTGAGACTGACCGCGAAGTGTCCCGGCGCGGTGGCGATGGTCCGGTTGCTGAGACTGGTCAGCGTGAGGTGGGTTCGCTGCGACCAGTCCGAGGTCTTGAAGACGTAGGCCCCGCCCGACGTGGCGACCGCGAGGTCGAGGCCCGAGTCGCCGTCGAGATCGGCGAGGTCGAGGTCGTAGATGACGCCGTCGAGGGCGGAGCTGGAGTACTGGATGAACGCGCTGGCGCCGTTGAGCACCTGGATCTTGTTCTCGGTGGTGGCGTAGATGATCTCGTCCACGGCGTCGCCGTCGATGTTCCGGACGATCAGCGCGGCCGTGCTCGGCGCGGGAGACGAGCAGCACGAAACCGTGGGGCTGGTCCACTCCTTGGCCAGGGTAACGCCGTCGTAGACGTGGATGTAACCGTCGTACCAGTCGACGCCCAGGAGAATGATCTCCCGCGCGGCGTCGCCGTCGACTTGTCCGATGGCCACCTGCGAGATGTCGAAACTCGGCGGAACGGCGAGGGTGCCGATGAGGCGGCGGGTGGTGTAGTCGAGGACGTACGCCGCGCCGCCCTCATAACCGCTCTCGGTCGACGCCGACGTCAGGACCATCTCCAGATCGCCGTCGCCATCCAGGTCGGCGACCGTGGTCCGGAAGGAGCCGTCGAGATCGACGCCGCTGTACTCCAACGTCTGGGTGTTGGCGTTGCCGACGAACAGGCTGTCGCTGCCGCTCGAGGTGTAGCCGGCGCCCCACAGGACCTCGTTCTGCCCGTCGCCATCGGGATCGCCGACCGCCATGCCCATCACGCCGTGCTCGGGATTGTTGATGCTCCAGAGCTTCGTGCCGGCCATGTTGTAGCCCTCGATCGACCCCCACTGGTCCGGACCGGTGATCAGCTCGTTCTGGCCGTCGTTGTTCGCGTCGCCCACGGCGACGGCCACCGCCCGCATGTTGGCGAGCGAGGTGGTGGTCATGGTGTCGCCGTGAATGATCTTGAGCGTGGCCCCGCCGGTGTAGCCGGGCGTGCCGCCCACGATCTCCGCCTTGCCGTCGTTGTCGACGTCGCCCACTGTCATGGTGGGGCCGAAGCCGCCGACGTAGCCCCACTTGTAGGTCTGGGTGGAGGCGTTGAGGACGTGGCCGTCGGTGCCGGCGATGATGATCTCGTTCACGCCGTCGTTTTCCAGGTCGCCGATGCCCACGGTGTGGCCGCCGTACGGCGCCACCCATTCCTGGGCGAACGTGGCGGCGTTGAAGACGTAGACCTTAGTGCTGGTCAGGGCCACGATCTCCAGGGCGGCGTCGCCGTCGACGTTGCCGGCGGCAATGTCTGTCACTCCCTCGGTTGCCGAGACCTGCACCTTCGCCAGTTCGGTGCCGTAGCTGGTGGCGTCGAAGGCGTAGAGATAGCTCGGGCCGGTGGGCGAATACGACTGACCGGACGCCGTGCCGACGATCACCTCGTTGGAGCCATTGCCATCGCGATCGGCCACGGCGACCGCGGAGCACCCCACGGACGGCGAGTACCAGGTGTCGCGATAGGTCGTGCCGTTGTACGACATGGCGAATGCCGAGCCGGCCACGCAGGAGACGATGTCCGGGCGGGAGTCGCCCACCACGTCGCGCACCACGAGGTTGGCTGCCCCGACGTTCTTGGTGAGCGCCCCCGTGCGGTAGAGCGTGGTCAGACGAAGCTCCTCCGCGTTCGCCGAAAATGCGCCGAGCATCGCCGCGGCCAGGAGGACGCGTGCCAGACAGCGAGTCATTCTGTTTCTCCGGAAAGCCTGATTGTAGGCTGAATTGCCGCCGGAGCGGGACCCGTTCCGCGGCGATAGTTGATCAGGTAGAAAAGGTCGTCGGGACGGATGGCGCCGTCGCCGTTGACGTCCGCCGCCGGCTGCGTGGCCGTGCGGCTGCCGTAGAGGTACGCCGAGAGGGCGTCGATGTCGGCGTCGGTGACTGCGCCGTCGGAGTCGGCGTCGCCGCGCGGATCGCTGCTCCAGCCGAGCTCGTGGACGGAGGTGCTGTAGTAGCTGCCGGCCAGCAGCTCGGGGCGGCCGTCGCCATTGACGTCGTTGAACGCGAGCTGCAGGCCGTTCCCGAAGCCGACGTAGCCGAGTGACTGGCTCACCGTGTCGTACGTGGGGCAGGACGCGCCGCCGAGGGGGAAGACCCGGAGCGTGCCGTCGTTCAGCACCGCGATGAGGCGCGACTGCCCGGCCAGCGTGAGGAAGGCGAGATCGCTGGAGCTGGTGCCGCTGGTGCAGCTCCACTCCTCAGTCAGCGCGGTGCCGGAATACGACGCGATGCCGTTGCCGGCCAGAGTGACGCCGAAGTGCCCGGGCATCGCGGCGATGCTGCGATTGGTGTAGCTCGCCAGCGGAATGTACGTCCGCTGCGACCAGTCCGACGTCTTGAAGATGTAGGCGCCGGTGTGGGTGGCGGCGGCGAGGTCGAGGATCCCGTCGCCGTCGAGATCGGCGATGGCGATGTCGTTGATCACGTTGTCGAGCGCGCCGCTGGTGAACTGCGCGAACTCGCTCGCGCCGTTGAGCACCTGGATTTTCTTGTCGCCGGTGGCGTAGATGATCTCGTCCAGCGGATCGCCGTCGATGTTGCGGACGATCACGCCGACATTGGCGGGCGAGTATCCATATTGTTGCGCGGCGGGACTGGTCCACTCGCGCGCCAGGGTCACCCCGTCGTAGACGTTGATGTAAGAACTGAAGAAGATGATCTCGCGTGCCGCGTCGCCGTCCACCTGCCCGATGGCAACGTCCCAGGCGCTGACCGCCAGCGTGGCGATGACCCGGTGCGTCGTGTAATCGAGCACGTACGCCATGCCGTTGTTCCCGTAGCCGCTGTTGGTGCTCTGCGACGTCACGACCATTTCCAGGTCGCCGTCGCCGTCGAGGTCACCCACCGCGGTGCGGAACGTACCGTCCAGATCGACGCCGTCGAACTCGCGCGTCTGCGCGTTGGCGTTGCCGACAAACAGTTTGTCCGGACCCGACGACAAGGAGCCGGCGCCCCATACGACCTCGTTCTGACCGTCGCCGTCGGGGTCGCCGACCGTCATCCCCTGTACGCCGTACTCGGGGTTGGCAATGCCCCACAACTTCGTCACCGTGCTGCCGGAGACGCTGTAGCCGGACACCAAATCGTATTGAGATCCGAGGATCAGCTCGATCTGCCCGTCGTTGTTCGCATCGCCGGCGGCGAGGGTCGGCGCGGTCAGGGGGAGGGTGACCGTGGTCATCGTGTCGCCGTTGATGACCTTCACCGACTCGCCGTACGAGGGGCGGGTGCCGCAGAGAATCTCCGGCTTGCCGTCGTTGTCGACGTCGCCCACGGTCATGGAGTAGCCGAAGCCGCCCGGATAGTTCCACTTGCGCGCCTGCGTGGAGGTGTCGATGACGTTTCCGTCGAAGTTGCCGGCGATGATGATCTCGTTCACTCCATCGTTTTCCAGATCGGCGATGGCCACCGTATGACCGCCGTACGAGCCGGTCCATTCCTGGGCGAAGGTGGCGGCGTTGAAAACGTAGAACTTGGTGCTCGTGAGGGCCACCACTTCCAGCGCGGGATCGCCGTCGACGTTGCCGACCGCGATGTCATTGACACCTTCAGTGGCCGAAACCTGCACTTTCGCCAGCTCGGGCCCGTATCCGGTAGCGTCGAATGCGTAGAGGTAGCCCGGTGCCGACGGAACGTAGCCGTAGTCGTTGCCCAGGGTGATCGAGGTGCCGACCAGGACTTCATTCGAGCCGTTGCCGTCGCGGTCGGCAACAGCGACGGCGCTGCACTGGACGTACGGCGAGTACCAGGTATCGCGGTATGAGGCGCCGTTGGCCGACATGGCGAACGCCGACCCGGCCGCGCAGGAGACGATGTCGGGACGGGAATCACCCACCACGTCGCGCACCACCAGATTCGCGGCGCCCACCTTCTTCGACAGCGTCCCCGTGCGGAACGGCGTCGTTATGCGCAGCTCGTCAGCGCTGAGAGGACACGCGCAGAGGACCGCCGCGGCAACGGCTGCGCGCGCGTAATCGCGAATCATGAATTTCTCCGGAACCCAATCTGGACGAAGCGCGCGGATTGTAGCAAATAACTGCCTGTGCAACATCTCAAACCCGCACACTCGACGATGATGCGCGTCACGGCGCAGGGACTGAGGCGTAGACTACCCGGCCATGACAACCGTGAACGTCGGCATCCTCGGCTCGGGCGACGTCGGCAAGGCGCTGGCGCGCGGCTTCGCCGGCGCCGGCCACCAGGTGATGATCGGCTCGCGCTCGCCGGAGAAACTCGCCGATTTCGCCCGGGAAACGCCGGGCGTCAGCAGCGGGACCTTCGAAGAGACCGCGAAGTTCGGCGATGTCCTCGCCCTAGCCCTCCTCGGCGTGGCCACCGAGGAGGCCCTTCGGATGGCGGGACCGAAGAACTTCGAGGGGAAAGTGGTCATCGACGCCACCAACCCGCTCGACTTCAGCGGCGGCATGCCGCCCAAGCTCTTCGTCGGCCACACCGACTCCCTCGGCGAGCGCGTGCAGCGCTGGCTGCCGGGCGCGCGGGTGGTCAAGGCCTTCAACACCGTCGGCAACGCCTTCTTCGTCCATCCCGACCTCCCCGGCGGCCCGCCCGACATGTTCATCGGCGGCAACGACGCCGAGGCCAAGAAGATCGTTTCCCAGATCTGCGAGCACTGGGGCTGGGGCGTCATCGACCTCGGCGGCATCGAGAGCTCGCGCTACCTCGAGCCGATGTGCATGGTGTGGGTCCTCCACGGCGCCCTGTCCGGCTCCTGGACCCACGCCTTCAAGATGCTGCACAAATGACCTTCATCGCCTGGATCGTCACCGTCTGGCTGTCACGTGGATCGGCGGGCTTCAGCCCGCCGAACGGCGGCCTGAAGGCCGCCGCTCCACTGGACTTCCAGCGCGACGTCCGCCCCATCCTCGACCGCTGCCAGCCGTGTCACTTCACCGGCGGGAAGATGTACGGGAAGCTCCCCTTCGATCGCCCCGAAACGGTGGTCCGCCTCGGCACGAAGCTCTTCACGCGCATCAAGGACGAGCAGCAGCGCGCGGTGATCCGCCAATTCCTCGCGCAGCGTCCGCAGGAGAGAGCGAACTGAACCTGCGCGTGGACACATCAGAGTTCACCATTTTGTGGCCCGAGGACGTTCCTCCCTGAACGGGGGCATTCAACAGTTCCACAAACGAGGAGTAGGATTACCGCTCCCCGGGGCAACGGACTTGCAGGGCTCGCCAAATCGCGGTTCAGACGTAACGATCGAGGTTCATTGAATGCGAAAAATCGCACTTACCTTTGCTCTCGTTCTCTCCTTCACAACCATTACCGCCAACGCCCAGTACTTCGGCCGAAACAAGGTCCAGTGGGAGCACTTCAACTTCAAAGTCCTGAAGACCGAGCACTTCGACATCTATTACTACGACCGCGAAGCCGACGTAGTGAACGATATCGGGCGCCAGGCCGAGCGCTGGTACGAGCGGCTCTCGCGGATCTTCAACCACTCCTTCACCCGCAAGCCGATCGTCATCTACGCCAACTCCGCCGACTTCCACCAGACCACCACCACCCCTGAGCTGATCGGCGAGGGCACCGGCGGCTTCACCGACCCGTTCATGAACCGCGTGGTCCTCCCCCTGACCGGCGACTACTCGGAGAACGACCACGTCGTGGGCCACGAAATGGTCCACGTCTTCCAGTTCGACGTGGCGGCCAGCATGGCCAACAACCGGCGGCGCTTCAACCTCGAGATGATGCCGCTGTGGATCGTGGAAGGCATGGCCGAGTACCTCTCGAAAGGGCGCATCGATCCGCTCACCTCGATGTGGATCCGCGACGCCACCGTCCACGACCGCCTCCCCGACATCAAGAAGCTGACGCGCGATCCGCGCTACTTCCCGTACCGCTACGGCCAGGCCCTGATGGCCTACATCGGCGGCCGTTTCGGCGATGACGCGGTCATCCGCTACTTCCTCGCCGCCGGCACCAGCGATCCGGAGAGCGCGTTCGAGCGCTCCCTCGGCATCAGCGCCAAGCAGGTCTTCACCGACTGGGCCGAGTCGGCGCGCGAGATGTACAACCCGATCGTCAAGGACCGTCCGTCCAATCTCGGCACTCCGCTCATCGGCAGCGAGCGCAAGAAGGGCGCGCGCGGCGTGCTGAACGTCGGCCCGGCGTACAGCCCCGACGGGCAATATATTGCCCTCCTCTCCACCCGCAACATCTTCGACATCGACCTCTTCCTCGCCGACGCCAACACCGGCAAGATCATCCGCAGGCTGGTGGGCGTCGACCGCAACGCGCACTTCGAGTCGCTCCGATTCATCGATTCGGCGGGCTCCTGGTCGCCGGACTCCAAACACCTGGCCTTCATCGTCTTCGAGAGGGGCGACAACTACATCGGCATCGTCGACGTCGAGAGCCGCCACATCGAAGAGGTGCGCGTGCCGGGCGTCGACGCCATCCAGAACGTGTCCTGGTCGCCCGACGGCAAGAGCATCGCCATCGCCGGCCAGGAGACGGGCGTCTCCGACCTCTTCCTTTTCGACCTCGACTCCAAGCAGGTGCGCCGCCTGACCAGCGACAAGTTCGCCGACCTGCAGCCGGCCTGGTCGCCCGACGGCCGCACCATCGCTTTCGTCAGCGACCGCGGCGGCGACGCCAGCCTCGAGCAGCTGCGCTTCAGCGGCCACCACATCGCCACCATCGACGTCGGCAGCCGCGAGGTCAAAGTCCTGCCGCTGTTCAGCAACGCGCTGAACATCAACCCGCAGTACGCCCCCGACGGGCAGAGCATCTTCTTCATCGCCAACCCCGAGGGCGTGGCGGACATCTTCCGCTACTACTTCGCGGACAGCCGCGTGGCGCGCGTCACCCACGTGCAGACCGGCGTCTCCGGTATCACCGACCTGGCGCCGGCGATCTCGGTCGCCGCGCGCACCGGCGACATCGCCTTCTCCCTCTACGAGGACGACAACTACAACATCTACAAGCTCCCGGCGAACACCGGCGCGCTGACCATGGCCTCGACCACCGCGCCGGCCTCCGCGCCGGCCGGACAACTGCCGCCGCTGCGCGGCACCGGCTCCACCATCACCGCCTACCTGCAGAATCCGACCGAGGGCCTGCTCCCGTCGAGCACCACGTTCGGCGAGAGCAGCTACAAGCCGGCGCTGCACCTCGCCTACCTCGGCCCGCCGACCATCGGCGTCGCCGTCGGCAGCTACGGCGCCGGCGCGGGCGGCAGCGTGAGCGCCTACTTCAGCGACATCCTCGGCGAGCACAACGTCGGTCTGACCTTCCAGGGCGGCGGCTCCTCGGGCATCGGCACCGTCGGCGATCAGATCTCCGGCGAAGTCTTCTACCTGAACCAGAAGCACCGCTTCAATTGGGGCGTCGACCTCGTCCACCTGCCGTACATCAGCGCCTTCACCGGCGTCGGGCAGGAAGTGATCAACATCAACGGCCAGAACGTAGTGGCCGACGTGGTCGAGCAGCAGCGCGACATCCAGCGCTTCGACGACGTCTCGCTCATCACCCAGTACCCGTTCAGCCAGACCCGCCGCATCGAGTTCTCCGGCGGCATGCAGCACCAGTCGATCAAATCGGAGGTCGAGCGGATCTTCATCGTCGGCGACACCATCGTCGACCGCACCGTCCAGCGCCTCGGCAATCCGCTCTCGCTCAACCTGGCGCACGGCTCGGCCGCCTTCGTCGGCGACAGCTCGATCTTCGGCTTCGTCTCGCCGATCAAGGGGACGCGCTACCGCTACGAAGGCCAGGTTCTCACCGGCGACCTCCATTTCGAGACCGCCCTCGCCGATTGGCGCAAGTACTTCTTCTTCAGCCCGATCACCTTTGCCATCCGCGGCATCCACTACGGGCGCTACGGTCAGGACGCCGAGGACCCCCGCATCTCGCAGCTCTACCTCGGCCGCAGCGAGCAGGTCCGCGGCTACGAGATCGATTCCATCGACGCCTCGGAGTGCGGCAACCTTGCGAACCGCTGCCCCGTCTTCGAGCGGCTGGTCGGATCGAAGATCGCCATCGCCAACGCCGAAGTCCGCATCCCGCTGTTCGGAACCAAGGAGTTCGGCCTGCTGTCGGGCTTCATCCCCACCGAGTTGGTCGGCTTCGCCGACGCCGGCGCGGCGTGGACCGCCAACGAGAGCGCCAAGTTCAAGTTCCAGACGAACACCAACGAGCGCGTGCCGGTCTTCAGCGCCGGCGTCGCCGTCCGCATGCTGCTGAGCTACATCCCCATCGAGCTCTACTACGCGCACCCGTTCCAGCGTCCGGACAAGAGCTGGGTGTTCGGCTTCAACATCATTCCGGGCTGGTGATCCGCATCTCCCGCCGCGAATTCGAGCAGCTCGTCGAGCAGGCGCTCGGCGAGCTGCCGCAGCGGTTCGCGTCCCTCCTCGACAACGTGGCCATTGTGGTCGAGGAAGAGCCCAGCGACGAAGACCTCGACGTCATGGATGAAGATGCCAACGAGCTCCTCGGCATCTACCGCGGCGTCCCCATCACCGAGCGCCACTACGACTCCATGCGACTCCCGGATCAGATCGCCATCTTCCGCGGCCCGATCCTGCGCGTGGCGCGCAGCCGCTCGGATGCGCTGCACGAGATCCGCGACACCGTCGTACACGAGCTCGGCCATTACTTCGGCCTCGACGATGAGGGCATGGCGTACTGAGCGCCAGGAATCCGACCTGGTTCGGTGCTGTTTCAATCGCCTCATGCGCAAACAACTGATTGCCCTCGCGTTCGTCGCGCTCGCTGCAGTCGCGCCCTCATTCGCCGGAACCCTGGCCACAGACGTTTTCCCGATCCCTGTGCCGCAGTACCTGGCGTCGGTGATCACCGAGGCCAGCACCAAGTACGGCGTCGACCCCAACCTGGTCGCGGCGATGGCGTTCCGCGAGTCGCGATTCGACGTGAATGCCGTGTCGCGCCGCGGCGCGCAGGGCGTGATGCAGCTCATGCCGAAGACGGCGCGAGCCCTCGGCGTGAAGGACGCCTTCGATGCGCGGCAGAACGTCTTCGGCGGCGCGAAGTACCTCAAGTACCTCCTCGACCGATTCCACGGCGACGTCAACCTGACCCTTGCGGCGTACAACGCCGGGCCGGAGCTGGTGGCGAAGGCCGGACCGTCCGCGACGCGGGAAGCCGTCGAGTACGTCGCCGCGGTCAGGCAGTTCTACGAGACCGCGCTGCGCGCGTTGTAAGATCGGCAGGTGACCGATCCCCGCTATCCCGTCGGCAAGTACGAGCGTCGCGACGGCCTGACTCCGGACGAGCGAACGTCGCTGATCGCCGAGATCGCGGAGGCGCCGGCCCGCATGCGCCAGGCCATCGCCGGTCTCACCGACTCGCAGCTCGACACGCCGTATCGGGAGGGCGGGTGGACGGTCAGACAGGTGGTCCATCACGTGCCGGACAGCCACCTGAACGCGTACACCCGCTTCAAGCTCGCGCTGACCGAGGAGCATCCGACCATCCGCCCGTACGACGAGGCCAAGTGGGCGGAGCTGTCGGACTCCCGCGACACGCCGGTGGAGACATCGCTCACGCTGCTCGAATCGCTGCATGATCGCTGGACGCGCCTGCTACGCGCCATGAGCGCGGACGACTACCGCCGCACCCTCAACCATCCCGACAGCGGCGTCATGAGCCTCGACACCGTACTCACCCTCTACGCCTGGCACGGGCGCCATCACGTCGCGCACATCACCTCGCTGCGCGAGCGCATGGGGTGGTGAGGCCGCGTGCCGACCTTCTTCGACGCGCTCAATGAGCTGATGGCGGCCGAGGTGCCGCTGGTGGCCGTGACCGTGGTCGATACCGTCGGCAGCGTCCCGCAGGACCGCGGCGCCAAGATGATCGTCACCGCCGAGGGGCTGCGGTTCGGCACCGTCGGCGGCGGCAAGGTTGAGACCAAGGCCATCGCTGAGGCGCAGGCCATGTTGTTGGGTGCCGAGGGCGAGATCACGAAGTTCGCACAGTGGAACCTGCAGAAAGACGTCGGCATGACCTGCGGCGGCGTGGTGAAGCTCTACTTCGAGTCGCACAACGTCGGGCGGTGGCGGGTGTTCGTCTTCGGCGCGGGGCACGTGGCCAACGCGCTGGTCAACGTCCTCATCCATCTCGACTGCCACGTCACCTGCGTCGATCCGCGCGCGGAGTGGCTGTCGAAACTGCCGGACTCTCCGAAGCTGACGCGCGTGCACAGCGACGACATGCCGTCGGTGGTGAAGATCATCCCCGACGACGCCTTCGTGGTGCTGATGACCATGGGCCACACCACCGACAAGCCCATCCTGGTCGAGATCCTCCGCACCCGCACCTTCCCCTACCTCGGCGTGATCGGCAGCGACGCGAAGGCGGCCGTGCTGCGGCGCGATGTCGCCGAGGCCGGTTTGCCCGAAGAGGCCAAGCGCGCCTTCTTCTGCCCTATCGGCCTCGACCTCGGCTCGAACCACCCTTACGAGATTGCGGTGAGCGTGGTCGCGCAGATGGTGCGGATCCGCGACGAGCGACGCTCTGCTTCAAGCGATCGAGATTCATCGCCTCGGTGACCATCGCCCGCACCGTCTCCGACAGGTTCTTCTTGGCCTTCAGCCACTCCACCTGCTCCGCCGTCAGCCAAACGTTGACCCGCTCCGTCTTCCTCTCAGCCACATTCCACCTCCCGTAGAGGGGGTCAGGTCTACAGTATTCAGTCTCTTATTCGGAGTTCGGTGCGATTACCGCAAATAAGAAACTGAATACTGTAGACCTGACCCCCTCTACGTATGACCCCCTCTACGTATGGCGGACTTTATGCTACCAGTGCGGCGATTCAACATCCTGGTCGTGGAGGACGACGACAACGTCCGCCGCCTGCTCGCGGAGCACCTTACCGCGCGCATGCCGGTCGAGGTCGACAGCGCCCGCGACGGCGTCGAGGCCCTCCACCAGATCTCCACCGCCCGCTACGACGTGGTCATCCTCGACCTGATGATGCCGAAGATGAGCGGCGTCGACTTCCTCGACTCCCTGGCCGCCCTCACCTCCGACCCCTCGGTCAAAGTCATCGAAACGCCGCCGCGCGTGCTGGTCATCACCGCCGCGCCCGCCGCCGCGCTGCCCGACGAAGTCATCCGCCGGCGCTCCCCCGGCGTGGTGCGCGAGGTGTTCCGCAAGCCGTTGGACATCGCCGTCCTCGCTGCCAGCGTCGAGAAGTACCTTCGCTGATACCATCGCCCGCCGATGCCAGTCCGCTCGATTTGCATCCACGGCCATTTCTACCAGCCGCCGCGCGAGAACGCCTGGCTGGAAGCGGTCGAGACCCAGGACACCGCCCACCCCTATCACGATTGGAATGAGCGGATTACGGCAGAGTGCTACGCCCAGAACGCCTCTTCGCGCATCCTCGACGAGCACGACCGCATCACCAAGATCGTCAACAACTACGCCTCCATCAGCTTCAACTTCGGCCCCACCCTTCTCTCCTGGCTCGCGGAGCGCGCGCCGGAGACCTACGACGCCGTCGTCCACGCCGACCGCATGAGCCGCGAGCGCTCCGGCCACGGCAACGCCATCGCCCAGGCCTACAACCACATGATCATGCCGCTGGCCACGCCGCGCGACCGGCGCACGCAGGTGCGCTGGGGCGTGCGCGATTTCGAGCATCGCTTCGGCCACAAGCCGGAGGGGATGTGGCTGCCGGAGACCGCCGTCGACATCGACTCGCTCGAAGCCCTCGCCGAGGAGGGGATTCAATTCACCATCCTCGAGCCGTCGCAGGCCACCCGAGCGATCGACCCGACCGTGCCCTATCGCTGCGAGCTGCCGTCGGGCAAGTCGATCGTCATCTTTTTCTACGACGGCCCCATCTCCCGCGCCGTCGCCTTCGAGAACCTCCTGGCGCGCGGTGAGTACTTCGCGCACCGTCTTCTCGGCGTGTCGGGCCAACTGGTCAACATCGCCACCGACGGCGAGACCTACGGTCACCACCACCGCTTCGGCGACATGGCCCTGGCCTACGCCATCGACTACATCACCGAGAACAAGCTGGCGCGCGTCGTCAACTACGCCTGCTTCCTCGAAGACAACCCGCCGGCCGGCGAGGTGCAGATCCGCGAGCGGACTTCGTGGAGTTGCATTCACGGCGTCGGGCGGTGGGAGCGCGACTGCGGCTGCAACGCCGGCGCGCCGGCCGGTTCGAACCAGCAGTGGCGCAAGCCGCTGCGCGAGGCGCTCGACTGGCTGCGCGACGAGTGCGCCGTCATCTTCGAGAGCGACGGCGCGCGCGTGCTGCGCGACCCCTGGGGTGCGCGCGACGCCTACATCGACGTCGTCCTCGACCGCTCCGAAGACAACGTCGACGCCTTCCTCGCCAAGCACGCCATCATCGAAGACAAAAACGCGGCGCTCGAGCTTCTCGAGATGCAGCGCAACGCCATGCTGATGTTCACCTCCTGCGGCTGGTTCTTCAACGAAGTCTCCGGCATCGAGACCGTGCAAGTCCTGCAGTACGCGGCGCGCGTCATCCAGCTTGCGGAGAAAATCTCCGGCCGCAGCCTGGAGCCGGAGCTCCTGGATCGCGTCGGCGACGCGCGGCAGATTTACGAGCGGCAGGTCAAACCGACCCGCATCGACCTTCGCCGCGTCGCCGCTCACTACGCCGTGGCCTCGCTCTTCGACAGCTTCGCGCACGAGGACCACGTCTACTGCTACGCCGTGCGCCAGGAGGACTTCGAGACCTTCCGCGCCGGCCGGGCGAAGATGGCCATCGGCTCGATCACCGTCACCTCGCGCATCACCCGCGAGGAAGCTGCCTTCGAGTTCGCCGTCATTCACCTCGGCGAGACCGAGCTCACCGGCGGCGTCCGCCCGGCAACGTCCACCGCGCACTACGAGGCCATGAAGCGCGACCTCAGCGAGGACCTGCGCGTCAACGGCGTCTCGTCGGTCATCCGCGTCCTCGACGAGTACTTCGCCGAGCCGCTGCTCTCCATCCGCGCCCTCTTCCGCGACGAGCAGCGCCGCATCCTCAACTTCCTCTGCAACGCCACGCTCGGCGAGGCGGAGAGCGCTTTCCGCCAACTGCACGAGCGCTACGATCCGCTGATGCGCTTCCACGCCACCCTCGGCGTACCGCTGCCGAAGGTGCTGCGCATCGCCGCGGAGTTCGACGTCAACACGCAGCTTCGCCGGCTGGCCGAGGCGGACGAGCTGTCCTTAGGCGAGATGGAGCAGCTCCTGCGCGAGGCGCGCGACGAGGGCGTCGCGCTCGACGAGACCACCCTCATCGCCCTCACCCGCGCCGTCGAGCGCGCCGCCGAGGAGTTCTGCAAATCGTCCGAGGACCTGGAGAAACTGGAGCAGTGGGAGGCGATGGTGTCGATCGTGCGCCAGGCCGACGTCCCCATCGATCTCCGCAAGCCGCAGAACGCCTACTACCACCTCAAGAAATCAGTCCGCGCGCTGATCGCCGCCAGCAGTTCCTCGAGCGCCAGCCGTTGGCTCCAACATTTCGACGCCCTCGGCGAGAAGCTGTCGATGGCCTGACCATGACCGATCGCGCCGCCGGAATCCTGCTCCACCCAACCTCCCTGCCGGGCCGCTGCGGCATCGGCGACATGGGCGGCGAGGTCATCGCCCTGCTCGATTGGATCAAGGCCGCCGGCCTGAAGATGTGGCAGATCCTCCCCCTCACCCCGCCCGGCTTCGGCAACTCGCCGTACGGCTGCCTCTCGTCGTACGCCGGCAACCCGCTGCTCATCGACGTCGGAGAGACTTCAGCCCGTCGATTCCCGGACGATCACGTGGACTTCGCCGCGGTCGCCGAATTCAAGAACGACCTCCTCCGCCGTTCGTGGCGCGACTTCAACGCCAACGCCACCGAGGAACATCGCCAAGCGCTCGCCGCCTTCGAGCGCGACAACAAGTGGCTCCCCGACTGGGCGCTCTTCGCCGCGATCAAAGAGCAGCAGAACGGCAAGCGATGGACGGAATGGCCCGCGCCGCTCGCCGCGCGCGAGCGCGAAGCCATCGCCGCCGCGCGGCGCGAGCTCGCCGACGACGTCCGCTTCCACAAGTACGTGCAGTGGCTCTTCTTCAACCAGTGGGCCGCGGTGCGCGCGGCCGCGCACAAGCGCGGCATCACCATCATCGGCGACGTCCCCATCTACGTCGCCGCCGACAGCGCCGACGTCTGGGCCAACCGCGCCATCTTCCACCTCGACGAGCGCGGCGAGCCGACCGTCGTCTCCGGCGTCCCGCCTGACTACTTCAGCGAGACCGGGCAGCGCTGGGGCAATCCGCTGTATCGATGGGACCTGCTGCGCGAGCAGCGCTTCCGCTGGTGGGTGTCGCGCTTCCGCGCCGCGCTGCGCTTCGCCGACGTGCTGCGCATCGATCACTTCCGCGGCTTCGCCGCGTACTGGGAAATCCCGGCCAGCGAGCCGACCGCCATTCACGGCCAGTGGAAGCCCGGCCCCGGCAAGGCGCTGTTCGACGCGGTGCGCCACGCCCTCGGCGATCTCCCACTCATCGCCGAGGACCTCGGCCACATCACGCCGGAAGTCATCGAGCTGCGCAAAGCCATCGGCGTCCCCGGCATGAAGGTCCTGCAGTTCGCCTTCGGCCAGATCAACAGCCCGCATCTGCCGCACTGCCACGACGCGAACACCGCCGTCTACAGCGGCACGCACGACAACGACACCGCGCGCGGCTGGTTCGAGACCGCCACCGAAGAGGAGCGCGAGCTCGCCGGCGAGTACCTCGGCATTCGCAGTGCCGACGACGCGCCGTGGACGCTGATCCGCGCCGCGTTCGCCTCCGTCGCCGCGCGCGCCATCGTCCCCGCCCAGGACTTTCTCGCCCTCGGCAGTGAGGCCCGCATGAACCGCCCCGGCGACGGCGAGGAGAACTGGGCCTGGCGCCTTCCGCCCGGCGCACTGACGCCCGAGCTCGCGGCGGGCGTGCGGCGCCTGGCCGAGATCACGGGACGCTGATGCCGACGATCTTCACCCATCCCGCGGTCGCCATCGCGCTGCAGCCGCGACGTCACCTGCTCGCCGCCTCGCTGCTCACCATCCTCCCCGACGTCGACGTCGTCGCCTTCCGCCTCGGCATCCCGTACGGCTCGACGTTCGGCCATCGCGGCTTCACGCACTCGATCCTCTTCGCCGCCCTCGCCGCGGCGATCGCCACCGTCGCGCTGCGCGCCGACCGCCGCACCTTCGCGCTGTTCTTCATCTGCGCCGCGTCCCACGGCCTCCTCGACGCCATGACCGACGGCGGCCGCGGCATCGCGTTCTTCTCGCCCTTCAGCAACCACCGCTACTTCCTCCCCTGGCGCCCGATCCGCGTCTCGCCCATCGGCGGGATCGACGTGCGGGTGCTCTGGAGCGAAGTGCGGTGGGTGTGGCTGCCGGCGATGGCGGTGGCGGCGATCGGCGCTATTCGGCGAAAACGCGCGCGAGACTGATCTGCAATTCGGGGAAAAGCGGGCTGGTAATCATGGCACCCTCAGTCTCGGTGCTGATGTCGAAAGCACGTTCGTATCGACCGGATGCGTTCCGCCGATAGATCTTGAACGACTCGAGCAAGGGATCAACGATCCAGTACTCGTCAACGCCGAAATCCTCATACGCTTTGCGTTTGATGACCTCGTCGCGTTTGCGCGTCGAGTCAGACAGCACCTCGACGGCCAAGTCGGGGGCGCCTACGACATTGGTCTGTTTGATGATCGATTTTCGCGCGTTGGAGATGTAGAGGATGTCGGGCTCGACCACCCACTGTTGAGTAAAGACCACGTCGAGTGCTGTGTAGATTAGTCCGATCCTGTTCGCTTCCACATACGCATCCAGTATTGAAGCTAGGCGAAAAGCGACGCGTTGGTGACGCGGAATCGGCGAAGCATTCACAATCAGCTCTCCATCGAGAATCTCGTAGTGCCGCCCATCGTCGGGCAGTTCCAGAAGATCGTCGTACGTGAAGCCTGTCAGCGTCTCGGAGGCCATAGCCGATAGTCTACGCCTCCTCCAACACCGCCACCGGAAACCTCCCGAACACCTCGCGCAGCGGCAGCGACTCCCCCTCCACCACCCCCCCAGTGAACGCGTTGCGCCAGCGGCCGGGGAGCGGGAGGGCGGCGGCGCCCCAGACGTCGCCGAGGGGGAACTTGCCGGGCTTGACGAGTTGGGAGGCGAGGCGGGGGACGGCGACGGCCACCGCGTTGCCGGCGTGGCGGCGGACGAAAGCGAAGACGTTGGGGCCCGCGTCGAGCGGCTCGTAGGCGCCGTCGCGGAAGAGGCCGGCGTGCCGCGTGCGCGTGTCGAGCAGCTTCCAGGTCGTGAACAGCTTTATCCGCCCGTCGGGCCAGCGGCGCAACAGCGTCTCGACCTTCGCCGACTTCAGGTCGCGCAGCATCGTGGCGCGGCGCGCGTAGTCGACGGGGCGGCGGTTGTCGGGATCGACGAGGCTGAAGTCCCACAGCTCCGTGCCCTGATAGAAATCGGGCACGCCGGGCGACGTGGCCTTGACCGCCACCTGCGACAGCGCGTTGATGGCGCCGAAGAACGCCACGCGCTTCTGAAAGCGCGTGAATTCACGGCAGAAGTCGTCGTGGCTGAGGATGGCGTCGGCGAACCCGAGGAGCGCCTGCTCGTATTCGGCGTTGGGCGTGATCCAGCTGGTGTGCGACTTCGCCTCCCGCGCGGCCTTCTCCAGATACGCCTTCAGGCGCGGGCGCACGGACGGGAGATCGGCGTCGTCGAGCGGCCACATCCCGGCCAGCGTCTGATAAACCAACAGCTCCTCGTTGGGATGCGGGATGCCGTCGCGCCGCAGCGCCGCGTTGATGCGCGACCAGCGGCGCACCCGCCGCGCCCACAGCTCGGGCATCTCGGAGAGAACGTCGATGCGCGCGCGGACGTCCTCGCTCCGCTTGGTGTCGTGCGTCGACGTGGCGTTGAGCGTGTGCGGCCACGCGGCCGCGCGGCGCGCGTTGTGGCGGTGCAGATCGGCGGCGCCGTCGAACGCGCCGCGTCCCGGCTCGCCGCCCACTTCGTTGAGCGACACCAGACGGTTGTACGTGTAGAACGCCGTGTCTTCGACGCCCTTGGCCATCACTCGGCCGGTGAACTGCTGCCAGCGCCTGACGAACGCCAGCCACCGGTCGCGGTCCTTGACGTACGCCGGCGGCCGCACCAGCAGCACGTTCTCCAGGAAGATGAACAGCCGCCGGTCGACCGTCAGCGCCGCGCGGGCGCGCGCGCAGGCGATGGCCTCGCCGATGCGGCGCGCGTCGGCGTCGTCCACCGTCTCGTCGCGGACGTAGGTTCGATATACGTTGAGGCAGGCGGTGACTTCCGTCAGCGCGGCAGCCAGGTCCACCGGCGCGAAATCGCGTGCGTTGCGGTCGGACATCGCCACACCCGCGAGCTGCTCGCCGAGGGCGCGCATCTCGCCGGAGAAAAGCTCCTGGATCACCTGCTTCTTCTTCTCGTAGCAGATGTCGGCGAACGCGCGCGACTCGCCGGTGAAGCCGCGATAGAAGGCGTCGAGTTGCTGCAGACCGGCACTGTCGACGAAGAGGGCGTTGAGGGCGTTGGCGAATTCGTAGCCCGTGGTGCCGGCGATCGGAAACTCCGCCGGCAGCTCTTCGTCGGATGCCAAAATCTTCTCCACGATGACGTAGAAGCCGTCGGCCAGCCGCGCCTGCAGTTTGCGCATGTGCGCAACCGGATCGTGCAATCCATCGATGTGGTCGATGCGCAATCCCGTCACTTTCCCCTCGGCGATCAGCTCGAAGATCCGCCGGTTGCGCGCCTCGAAGACCTCCGGATTCTCGACCCGCACGCCGACCAGATCGCTGACGTCGAAGAAGCGCCGGTAGTTGATGGTCTCGCTGGCGATGCGCCAGTACGCGAGGCGGTACCACTGCGCATCGAGCAGCGCGTCGAGGGCGTCGACGCTGATGCCTTCCACCGTCGCGTCTAGCGCGTCGCGGAAGCCGGCATCCTCCGCGTAGATCCGCCAAAGCGTCTCTTTGAGGAACTTGCTGTTCGCGACCTCGGCCTCCACCAGTTCGCGCAGCTCGTCCGGCAACGGCTCGCACTGGCGAAGCACCGAGCGGTACGAGTCCGGCGCCAGCGGCAACCGCTTGTCGTAGTAGGCGATCCAGAAGCCCTCCTCGTCGAAGTGCAGCCGGATCTCGCGCGACTCGAGCGCTTCGCCGTACGGGCGGCCGAGGATGGGGAGGAGGATGCGGTCGCAGCGCCAGTCGATGTCGAAGTAGTGCACGAAGCGCGACTTCGGCCCGTTCTCCAGCACGCTCATCCACCAGGCGTTCTCGTGACTCACCGCCATGTGATTCGGCACGACGTCGAGCAAGAGTCCCATCTGCCGCCGCGCCAACTCCTCGTGCAGCGCCGCGAAGTCCTCCTCGGTTCCCAGCTCGGGATTCAGGGCCGCGGGATCGACCGTGTCGTAGCCGTGAGTGCTCCCTTTGCGCGCCTTCAGAATCGGCGACGCGTAGACGTCGCTGATGCCGAGCTCAGCGAGATACGGCGCGACAGATCTTGCGTCGGCGAAGGTGAAGCCGGCGTTGAGCTGCAGGCGGTAGGTCGCGCGGGGGACGCGGTACATCTGGCCGAGGCTGCTGCAAAGGGGGCGCCCGTGACGGCCGGTCGAGGCCGCTAAGATGTCGGAATGAAATCCAAATCACCCAAGGACATCGACGACTATATTGCCGGGTTCCCCGCCGACGTTCAGAAGATCCTGAGGAAGATCCGGGCGACGATCCGAAAAGCGGCGCCGGCCGCCGAGGAAGCGATCAAGTACCAGATCCCGACCTTCGTCCTGAACGGAAATCTGATCTCCTTCGCCGCGTACAAGGCGCACATCGGACTCTATCCGGCGCCGAGAGGCGCCAAGGAGCTCAAAAATGAGCTGGCTGCTTACGAAGGCGGGAAAGGCACGCTGCGATTTCCGTTGGATGAGCCGATTCCCTTCGACTTGATCAGCAGGGTTGTGAAGTATCGGGTGAAGAAGATGGGCGCGAAATGACGATGGCACTCGATACGAAGATGTCCGATGCGTGGCGCGAAGCCGGGTCACTTGGGAGGTGCTTCGTGGCTACAGCATGCCAGAACATACCGTTCTAACGTACTGCCAGTCAGTAAAAAGGCAGATCTTAGATGGGCGATCGCGGCACGTACATGTTCCGGCGCCCGACTACTCCCGGCCGCCTGCAGCGCGGCCGTCGCAGCTTCCAATCCAGCGTCCTCCGAACCGCCCTCACTGCGCGATGGTGATCGTGGCGCTGCCGGTGACCTCTTGATCGCCGCAGTAGCCTTTCGAGTGCACGGTGATCGTGTTCTTCCCGACTCCGAGTTTGTCCTGGAAGAGTGTCTTGCAGACGTGGTCGGGACACGTGGCGCCGATGGCCGTGAGCTCGTCATTTCGCGTCGAGGAGAGATAGCCCATCGCGCTGTTCAGGCCGTATCTGTACGTGATGATGGCGGTGCCGCCGGGCGGAATGGTCGACGGTTCGATGGTGACGATCGGCGGCGGCGGAATCCCGGTGACGTTGAACGTTTTCTCCGACGAGGTCGGGCAGCGCTTGTCGTTGAAGGCGAACGCGCAACCGAGGACGGCCGGACCGTTCTCTCCCGTCTTGAAGGTGATCTCGTTGGTCCCCTGGCCGCCGGTGATCGTGGCGTTCTGCGCGCTCCAGGTCACCGTCGTTCCCGGCTGCAGCGGTGCGGCAAGACGTGCCGTCTTGCTGGTGCGATAACAGATGCCGAACTGCTCTTCCTCGGTGAGGTTCGGTAAAACGATCTCCGGCCGCTGCGAGACCCACACCGTGGTGGAGGGCTGCACGAGCTCCGACTGGCAGTACGCGTCGTGTGCGGAGACGACGGTATATGTCGTGGTCTCCTGCGGATTGACGACACGATAGATCGGCCAATGCTCGGCCGTGGTGGTGACGCCGTCGGACCAGGTGGCGGTGAGCGGGAGAGTGCCCCACTTGAAGTCGGCGATGATGTACGTTCCCTCGCCGATGCCGGCAGGCGGCGGATGAGTAATGCAGTCGTTCGCCAGATAACCGGGCCACCCGACGCTGACGTACACCTTGGTCACTTCATGGACGTCGAATGAGCCGGCCACCGAACCGCGGCAATCATTCGCGTCGTAGAAGTACTTGATGGTGAACGGCCCGGGGATGTCGAACGGAGTGGGCACCGGCGCCGAACGGGAGATGGTCATCTCGTTGGTCTCGAACGAGACGTCGTCGCTCCAACGCCCCGAGAACGGAGGCTTGCCGGTGAACTGAACGGTGACCTTGTCGTTCGCGCACGAGGTCTTCGAGCTGATGGTCGCACTCGCGCCGATGGTCCCGATCGTCGCGGTGCCGGCCGAGGTGCCGTCGCAGATCGAGTCCGCGAACTTGCTGATGGAATACGATCCGGGCGAGGTCACCCGCCGGGAGATCGAAAAATCGGTGGTCGAAAACGTCACGCCGTCCGACCAGGTTCCGCTGAATGGCGCTGTCCCTTTGAACGTCGCGTTGACGTTGGCGAAAGCGCACTCCACTTTGCCGGCGGAGACGGCGGCGGTCGGATGATCGCAGGTCAACTCCTTCACGATCTCTACGGAAAGCGAATCGGTCGCCGTGTTGTGGCACGGCGGTTTCTCGCCGACCGCGCTGATCAAGACTTTTCCCGAATCGCCGGCGCGAATGGTCACCACCGGCCCGGTCCATGTCGCGGGTGATCCGTTGGTGATCGTCCAGTGCACGGTCGTGGCGTTGCCCTCGGAACGAGCCTCGAATGTCGAGCCGCTGACGACGGTCTTCGGCGCGTGGATCGAGAACCCGGGCTTGGCGCACTCCTCCACGTGATAGGTCGCTGCGGTGTAAACGATCGTGCAGCCCGACGCCCCGCTGTCGCGCGGGCCGGCCACGGCGCGGCGGCGGCTGCTCACCGGGCCGGCGGAGGATGCGGAGATCCGCGCCTCCTTCGCTCCGGCCGCCGACGGCGTGTACGTGTAGCTGCGCGCGCTCGGCGCGAGCACGAGCGGTTCCGGAAAGTCCGTTCCGTTCAGCGTTTGCGTCATCGGCTCGCCGCCCGAGTACGTCCATCGGATGGTCATCGGCTCACCGATGACGCCTCCTTCAGCCGTGACGTCGGCCGCAAACGGGTCGCGCAACTCGACCACTGCCTGGCCAAGCATGCGGCACGGGCCACTGTTGACGGTCACCGCCACTTCCGCCTTTGCGGCGTCGCTGAACGACAGAACCACTTTCGGCGTTCCATCGCCGCTGATGATCGCGCCACCCACGACGGACCATGCGTACGTTGCTCCGCTGACCGGATTGACCGACACCAGCGCGCTGCCCAAACGGCAACTGGAGGCCGGAACGTTGACGCCGACGGCGGTAGGACACGGGACGTCGGCGCTCAATCGCGCGCTCAATGCGGCGCCGATGGCGAAGAGGACGAGGTTGCGCATGATTGGGCACACTGTACACCGTTATCTACGCCGTCAGCGTCGCGTGAATGGATATACTGCCGCCAGTAATCCTGCTAACATTCGCGAAGGAGTGAAACAACATGGCCATCAAGAGATGGGTGACTTACGCGGGTGTTTCACTATTTCTCATCGGTTTGACTTCGTTCGACGCTTCGAGGACGGTACAGGCCAGTCCGGAGTGGGACGCTCGATGGTTCTATTTCAACGGTTGCCCACGGAACAACTCCCCAGTT
>Ga0207674_10002338_pt1 | contig 23978 bp, 23 predicted proteins | sample KBSCornC72_FD_184303 | JGI IMG/M metagenome (GOLD analysis project Ga0207674, IMG submission 184303) | Corn rhizosphere microbial communities from Kellogg Biological Station, Michigan, USA - KBS Corn C7-2 (SPAdes) (version 2) | ecosystem: Host-associated > Plants > Roots > Rhizosphere > Soil ...
AAAGATCGAGTATCGCGCTCTCAGCCGTCAGTTGGTCATGTTCTGCGTCGAACGCCGCAAGGCATGGCGCATGCTCCAGTCCAAGGCCGGCATCGTCAACAAGGAATACCTCGCACAAAAGGCAATCCTCGCCGACGTAGACGCAGGCAAGATCAAAACCGAAGAGTTCCTCGCCCACGCCCATGAACTCCTCGCCGAGAAGCTGGGACAAGCAAGCCCCGCCCTCGCCAAGGCATAACAGTTATCCAATCAGCAGCAAAAGGCGGACCGCAAGGTCCGCCTTTTCATTTCTCAACATGATTGACGATGAACTCGCTGTTGTCTCATCCCGGTTTCATCTTTTCAAATGGCTGTCGAGAAAATCATCGATAACAACCCAGGTCGCCCGAACCGCCTCGGGGCTGAAGTTCTTTCCGCCATTGAACAGCGGCTGAGCGTAACCATGATCGACACCCGGGTAGATGAACATCTCGCATTGCCGATTGGCCGTCTTCATATTCGCCAGAAACCCGGTCGCCGCCTGCACTGCTCCACTGTCCTCGGCTCCGCTGACAACCAGTACAGGGCTCTTCAGCCTTTCCAATCGGCTAGTCTCCAGCTTGTCGAAACCGAATCCGTATACCATCACCGTCGCGCTCACCGCATCTGGATCGTTCAGGTTCGCTAGCAGGGACGGCTGTCCGCCCATGCTGAAGCCAAGCGTCGCAATCTTTCTTCCCGGCTTCTTCAACTGATCAACCCCGGTCTGCAACACGTTGTTCGTGAGCTTCGGGTCTAGGCTCTGCATCAACGCGACTGCATCTTCATGCTTGCTTGCCGACTTCCCGCCGTACAGGTCAACGGCCATCGTGCGATATCCGAGCGCCCCGAGGCGTTCAACGGCTTCCTTCGTGGCATCCGAAATCCCAAAGTAGTCGTGAACAACTAAAACGCCGGCGTTGGAGTCTGCCGGCCCGGCCACAAACGCCCGCACGGTAGCGCCATCACTTTGCTTAAACTGGACAAACTCGCCTGCCTGCGCAGCGCCTTGATGAGAGAACACGACGATTCCCACCACAACCGTCGACCATAGGAACTCACGTGATAACTTCATTTCCCTTCTTCACCCCGCATCTCTCAAATGGATTCGACGTCGCATATCTTCCTGAGAATCCATGCGCTGCGCAGCTCGAGAGACACGGACTGAACGGAACTATCAATCATCGACATGTACAAGTGTGAAGTCGAAGAGCAACTCGCTTGTCAAGGCACTGTCATGCAAAAGTCACCATCTGAACGAGCGCGTTCATACAACGAGCAGAGTGCGAGCCTCGTTCAGACAATGACCATCCTTTGACAAAGCCGTGACGAGCAGAACGCGTTGCCATGCTCTAATCAGGCTTTAAAGACGGGCTCACGGGCTCACACAAAGACCAGCCTCGATGTGTAGTCATCAGCGACAACCTGCACTCACATCTCCAACAATCGCAAGTCACCAAGAAACTGGAGAACCCGAAAGAGATGAATCGCAACTTCCTCCAACTGCACAATTCACATAAAAAGATCACGCGCCTGGCAGCAGCCGCCTTGGCAATCGCCTTTCTTCTTCCCGCCTCGCTTCTGCTTGGCCCCTCTGCATCTGCACAAAATACCGACGGCAACAACGCATTTGGCTTCAACGGCACTAAGATCTCTGGCTTTCCTACCGGAGCTGCCAGGCTGACCGGGGGCGGTGCCTTCAATCTTGCCACTGGATTTGTAAAATCTGCTGGAGGATTCGGATGCCTTGAAGACGTCAATCAAGGCCCTCTCACGGGCTGCCTTTCCGGTCAGGGCGTACGGTGGGATACAGCGAGCCTGTTGACTTCAACCACATTCAAGTGCACGGGAGCAGCAAGCGAGCCTCTTAAGACCGCGAACACCTCACCTGGCGGCGCAGCGCCGGATACTGTCGTGCTGTTAGCCGACTTCTATCGTGCTGGCGACGGCAACGATGAGTCGTTCACCGGGAAGATGATCGTATCCAGCAAGGATCTCGACTCCGAAACTCCCGGCGTGCAGAATGTCTGGATCGAAAAGGTCGGCTGCGGAACCGCGGTCGTAAACTTCAATCGCTAAATAGACTCGTATACAGATAAAGCGTCAAACAGGGCCCAGGTCTCGTTCAGTCGCGCGGAATGAGACCTGGGACAGAACTCTAATCCGCTGGCACGACCCTAAATCCCCAGTGTCTCCCGACACATCGCCAACCACCACCCCGGCTGCGCTCTCCACAAATAGATGGCCAGATTCTGCCCCAATACCAGCACCGGCAACGCATACACATACGCCTTGTGCACCCGCCGATCCACCAGCAGATCCCGCGCCACTCCCAGCAGCATCACTCCATCCATGCACAAATAGAACAGATTGTGGTTGAACACATACGGGAAACGCCCAAACCCCGCATCCAGCAAACTGCACGATGCCAGCGCCAGTAGCCGACGATGCATCTCCGGCCTACCGCGCCACAGAATCGCCAACGCCACGAGCGTTCCGAACGCGAACATGTCCCAGAACGTCACGCTGAGAAACGCCGGATCCGGCGCCTTCAGAACGAGCGCATCGAAGCGCCCCATCACTACCGACACCACGCAGCCCAGCATCACCATCAGCGCCGCCCCGAACCAGCCCAGCAGCTTATGCAAGCTGACCTTCCGAATCCGCACCAGCCCTGACTGCAGAATGAAAAACACCACCCACGCTGAGAACGCCGCCCCATGCATCCACAACAGCACAGGCCGCCCCGGCGTTGCATGGACCAGCCCCGGCCCAACTGTCTTCCTGAACCCCGCGACGATTACCACCGCAACGATAAGGGAAAGCAAGAAGTAGAAGTACCGGTCGATCAGCCCATTCCGACTCGCAATGCCCGACACCGGACGCGCAACCACCTGCTGGCTCACAGAAGCCATTCGACAACCTCCAAATTCGTTCATTCAATTCAAAGGAGAATTGCGAAACCGATAAAGGACAGGAAAGTTGCCATACTCTATCACGCCAAAATTCAAGCATTCAATCGAATTTAGGGGAGCGTCAGAATACGCTCCTCACCCAAACACCAGATGCCCACCCGCCGTAAGCGCGGCATGCCCCACCACCGGCCCTTCGATGCTCTTCCCATTCAAGGCAGGTGGGTGCCCCAGGTCTCGATTTTGAGACCTGGGATGCGTGCCACTCGTCGCCCGATTCTCAATCCGCAGCGTCTTCCCCTCGCCCACCCGCACCGTCATCGCCGGAAAGAACGCCCGCCCCAGCACATACTCCCCCTTCGCGGGACACACCGGATAGAACCCCATCGCGCTCATCAAATACCACGCCGCCATCGCGCCCGTGTCCTCATCGCCTGCAAACGACTCCGGCGAATACGACTCCTCCATCACGCGCTTCACCCAGAACTGCGTTCGGTCCGGCCTCCCGGCAAGCGCAAACAAATACAGCACGTGATGCACTGGCTGATTCCCGTGGTCGTACTGCCCGAAGTTCACCGCCGCCATCTCCGACATCTCGTGAATCTCCTGCCCGTACACGCCCACGTGAAACACCGGCTCCATCGTCAGCATCTTCTCCAGAGCCGCAGCTGCCTTCTCCTTGCCGCCCATCGCCGCGAACAACGCATCCACATCGTGCGGAGCATCCCAGCGGTGCTGCCACGCTGCTCCCTCCACATACGGATTCCCCCACTGCATCTCATCGAACGGCTCCAGCCACTCGCCATCCGCATGCTTGCCGCGGAAAAATCCCGTCCCAGCATCGAAGATGTTCTTCCAGTTCTGCGACCTCTTCATGAACATCGCCGCGTCATCATCATGTCCCAAAGCCTTCGCCACTTGCGCAATGCAGAAGTCGCCATACGCCGCATCCACGGTCTCCGCCGCTGCCTGGTCCACGTTGTCCACCGAGCAGTATCCCAGCTTCAGATAGTCTTCAACACCGCGCCGCCCGAATCCTTTGTCCGGATCTCCCGGCTGTGTCGCATGCTTCTTCAGCCCTTCATACGCGGCCGCCAGGTCGAATCCTTTAATCCCCTTCACCGCCGCCTCGCCAAACAATGAATCGATCAGGCTCCCCGTCATGCACGCGCGATACCCCGGTGCCGGAAACTGCGGCAGCCATCCGCCCTCCTTATACGCATTCACCCACGCCTGCAGAATCTCCCCGAGCCGCTCCGGAAACACAATCGACATCCACGGATACCACGCGCGATACATATCCCAGTACCCGTGATCCGCATACATTACGCCCGGCTCAACCTTGCCGTTATACGCGCTGTAGTGTTGCGGCCTCCCCGCATCATCCAGCTCATGAAATGTCCGCGGAAACAGCAGAGCCCGGTACAAACACGAGTAGAACGTCCGCTGCTGCCGGTCCGTTCCGCCCTCAATCTGCATCCTCTCGAAGTGCTTCGCCCATTCGGCCTTTGCTTCCTCGCGCACCTGCTCAACCGGCTTCGTCCCTAACTCTCGATCAAGATTCTTCTCCCCCTGCTCAAACGAAATGAATGAAGTCGCAATCCGCGCCTCTACATTCTTCGCACTCCCGAACCGCGCCACAATTGTGAGCCGCCCCGCAGCCGTCTTCACCTCCAGCCCCTGCCACGCCTCCGCAAACCGGACCACATAGTACGTCGCAAAGCCCGCTGGAACCCCGCCCTCGTTGATCGTCGACTTGAACCGCACGGTATGCCTCGCCTCGTCGCGATCCACCGGCTCTGCGCCTTTCGGCACTTCGATCAGAAACCCCGATGCAAGCCCGCTGCCATTCGTCGCCGCAATCACCGCACATCGCGTCGTCGGCACCAACTCCGCATCCACCTGATATCGCAGCAGCGAGAGCTTGAACGAGTAGGCCCGCAGCACCGCATCCTCCGGTCTCCACGAGGAACTGCTCGCATTTGGCTCCAGCTTCGGCTCACCCGAAAACGGCAGAAACAGCGCCTCTCCATAATCCGAGAGCCACGGACTCAGCTGGTGCGTGCTGCGAAACCCTTGCAGTCGTCTCGCTCCCGGCTGAAACATCCACGGGCTGCGCGCCTCCGACTGCAGCGTCCAGTGCGCCATCCCAAACGGCATCGCCGCAATCGGCAGCGTGTTTCCACGCGAAAACGCATGCGTCGAATCCGTCCCCTGCAGTACATTCGCAAGATCGACAGCACGCCCTGCCGCCGAGGTGCTTCCTCCACCCGCTACCGAATCTGCTGCGCTCACCCCGGCACTCAGCACCGGCTTCGCATCTACCAACGTCGCAATCGCAGCAAGCGCCGAGCTCTTCAAGAAACTTCTTCTATTCGTCGCCGCCGAAACTTCTGTCTTCTTCTCAGCCATCTCCACTCCCAGCAAAGTCTCTCCAAGACTCTATCAATTCGCTGGGGGATGGCGTCTCACGCATCCGCCAAACGTACATTTCGTCCATCTCGGCAAGCTCTTAACGCCTCCGCCGCAGTCCACAGCGCAACACCCAGCAGCGCAAGATCCTTAATCAAGAACTGCCCCGCCGCCCCAAGGACCGAAATCCCGCTGCCCAATTGGATCGCTCCCGGCGTCGAAAGCAGAAAACTCGCTGTCAGAACAAACGTCACAATCGCCGCAACACTTCCCACGAATGAGAGCCTCGCCGATACGGGCCGCAACGACAGCAACACCGCGATCCCAATTTCGATACATCCAATCAAGTTCGATACTCCGCGAACCGAAAGCACTGCATACATCCACGACATGAGCGGACTATGCACCACCAGGGGCTGAATTCCCGCGGCCTCCTCCGGCGTAAACTTCGCCAGCCCAATCAGCAGCAGAATGATCGCCAATCCATAGCGCGACACCGCCCTGCCCGTTCTCTCCAGCAGTCCCACCGTCTCGATCCGCTTCACTTCAGTTGCAACACTCACCTCGACCTCCGCTCTTCTGGGATGGCGCATGGTTTCAATGCGCCAGTGTTTTCTTACCGGCAAAACTTTGAGCGAGGCCGCGCAAAGAAAGTTACAGACCCGTCGCGGAAACTTCATTGCAACCACAGCTTCCAATTAGAAGACCAGCGTATATCCTCTGGTAGAGAATTCATTGCCCCACCCACAAGGCCATCATGAAAAGCTGCAACTCTCTATCGGTCTCGAAATCGCTCTCTTGTTTACTGCTTCCCTTCTTGTTATTCGCTGTCTCGAGCGCTCAGCGATCCCCTGTCCACCCCGACTGGCCCGGCCCAGGTCAGCTCTTCGTCGGAACCTGCTACCAGCCCGTCGACCGTTCACCCGAAGAGATCGATGGCGACATCGCCATCATGAAGCGTGCGGGCTTCAATGTAGTCCGCATGGGCGATCTGTCCTGGGATTCCTTCGAGCCCTCACAAGGCAAGTTCGAATTCGCCTGGTTCGACAGCATCATGGACAAGATGCACGCCGCCGGGATTCGCGTCATTCTCGACATTCCCGGGCTGCCCGCTCCCATCTGGCTTCATCGCGCCTACCCTGGTGTCGATATCACTTCGCAAAACGGAACGCGCCTCCCGCCTGCCGAGCGCTACATGGACAACATCAGCGATCCCGATTACGTTCGCGAAGTAGGCATCTTCGCCGACGCGATCACAAAACACTACGCTCATCATCCCGCTGTAATCGCCATCGGCTACGACAACGAAATCGGTAACGGCTTTATGTCCTATTCGGAAGCGGACCGGCAGCGCTTCATCGCCTGGCTCAAAAAGAGATACGGCACCATCGGCGCACTCAACAAAGCTTGGGCGACTCAGCGCTGGTCCCGACGTCTAAACACCTTCGACGACGTCGATCTCCCGCTCGCAGATGGCCCCGGCCCTGCCGAGCGTTACCTCGACCTCCACCGCTACTGGTCCGATGTCACCATCGCACGTCTTCAGGAACTCGACGCCATCCGCCAGCGCAACGCGCCCAATCTCCCCTCCATCTCGAACCTCTGGGATACCGCCTCACGCAAGGGCTTCGATTATCTGAGCACCTACCGCAATTACGTCTCGTATCCAGCCGAAGGCTTTTACCCCGGCGATCCCATCAGTGGCGCATTCGGAGCGCTCCAGATCAAAGGGGACCTTCCCACTCCCATCTGGTTCAACGAGTTCACCGCCGGCGGAGGCGGTTTCTACGGAACTCCCGGACGCAGCCGCATGTACGCCTATCTCGGCCTGCTCCTTGGCGCGCAAGGTACGCTCGCATGGACATTCAACAGCCACCGTGGCGGCGAAGAACAGGCTCTCTTCGGGCTCCTCGACCACGACAATACTCCGTCCTGGAAAGTCGACGAGTTCGCCCGCATCGCATCCGAGTTCAAGCAGCTCGCCGCGCTCGGCTTCCCGCGCTATACGCATCCGCAGGTGGCCATCGCCTACTCATTCGATTCCTTCATCGCTTCGCACCCCAATGGCCCATCCAACACCACGCTCCAATACTTCAAGACGCCGTATACCGAGCAGGTCCAGGCAGCATTCGAGCCCCTCTTCCGCGACAACATCGACACCGTCATCATCAACCTCGCACACGCGGACCTCTCGCCGTACAAACTCCTCGTCATCCCTGCTGATTACGTCATGGACGCCGCAAGCGCCGGCGCAGTTCGAAACTTCGTCAGCAACGGCGGCACCGCTCTCATCACCGCCTACTCCGCCAAGGTCGACGAGCACGGCTTCTGGTTCGACACACCACTCCCCGGCCGCTTGAGCGATGTCTTCGGCCTCAAGACCAACGCCTTTTACCACGCCAATTCAGCTCTGCACTTTCAACTCGATGGTCAGACAATCGATACCGGCGTCCGTTTCTATGAGGTACTGGAGCCCTCAACAGCTGAGGTCCTCGCTCGCTTCTCCAACACAGCCGACCGCACGCCCGCAATCACCATCAACAATTTCGGCAAAGGTCGCGCGATCTACCTGGCGACGGAATCAAAAGTATCGGCCATCGCTCAGGTGCTCCGGCACCTGTATGCCATTACCGGCATCCAGCGGGGGCCCGAGACTCCCGAGGGCGTCTACGCACGGATCATCGATGGTCGGACATTGTATGTGAACACCACAGGGGTTGAGAAAAGTATCCCGATCTCCACAAGAAAGAAAGGGCTGTTGACCCATCGCGACTATCACGCGAACATCGTGCTCGGTCCGCAGCAGTCCGATCTCATCGAGTAAGATGATGCTGCCTCACAACATTTCTTATGCCGCTTCGTAATGCGCCTCAAGCCGGCGCTTCTCATCCTCGAATGCCGTCTCCGTCTTGTCCTGATTCTCGATGACCCAGTTCATCTCACCGCCCACCAGAATCGCGAAACCCGTGATGTACAGCCACAGCATCAGAATGATCACAGCACCCAGCGAACCATACGTCGCGCTATATGTGTTGAAGAAGTGCAGGTAGATCCTGAATCCAACTGACGCTACCAGCCACAGCACCACGCCAATTGCCGATCCCGGCGTCACCCAGTACCACTTTCGTTCTTCCAGATCAGGCCCGAAGTAGTAAATGATCGAGAACGACAGGAACATCGCGAAGAACGTCAGCGGCCACTGCACAATCGGCCACAAAATCCCAAACGCCTTACCCACGCCCACGCGCGCCGCAATCAACTCCCCGATCTTCCCCCCATAGAGCACCAGCGCGGAGGCCACCAGGATCAGCAGAGCCAGCGCCAGCGTCAGTCCCACCACCGTCAGCTTCTGCTTCCACCACGGGCGCTTGTCCTTCACCCTGTGGATCACGTTCAGCGAAGTAACCACCGCGCCCATGCCGCCCGATGCGGCCCACAGCGCGCCCAGCAGACCCGCCGCCAGCTTCACGCCTCCGCTGTTTGAAACCGTCTGGTGCACCACCTGTTGCACAAGCCCCGACGCCGATCCCGGCGCCAGATGCCCAATGGCAGCAACGATGTTCTCCCGCATCTCCGACGCGTGTCCCGCAATCAATCCAATCAGCGAAACCAGAAACAAAAACATTGGGAACAGCGCCAGGATGAAGTAGTACGACAACGCCGCCGATCGATTCGACAGCTCATCCTCGTCAACTTTCTTGATCCCAAGTTGCGCCAATTTCAACGGCGTCAATCCGCCAAGTTTCCAGAGCGAAGCCATGGGGAGCCCTCAAACCGCTTCTACCGGCTGTTGGTTCTCTCCTCGCACCCACTCACGCTTCTCTACTTCCGCGTGCGGCTCATGAGGATGATTCAGATCCGTCAGCTCGCTGATGCACGTCATCAGAACTCCCTGAATGCGGAAGAAATTCTTCTCCGGCTCGTCTTCGAACGAAAAGAACGCCGGCATCGTCGCAATCATCGCGGCCAGCCCAACCTCGATGTTCCGGTGCCTCTCCAGCCCGAACACGCCGTTCACTCCTCCCGGATACTCCGTCAGCGCGCTCACCGCCGCCACCGCCGTTCCCGAAATAAGCGATGCAATCGCCGCCCTTTTGTTCCGCCGCCAGAAGAAACCCGCGCCCGCTAGAAACACGCCCGCCGTTACGTAATCCAGCATGGAGTGCGACTTCGGCGAAATCATCCGTGGCATCGGTTTCGTGATTGCCTTCGCAACTGTATTCAGCATTGCCATGGTCCGTCGCTCCCCGCTCCTATCGCAGCGTAAACATTCCGCCCGTTGCGAATCCTGTCAATAACCCCACAGCCGCCACAACGACGGCCGCACTCGTGAATCGCTCGCGCGCGTTCCTTTTGATATCCAGCCTTTCACGCGTCACCTGGATCTTTCCCTTCAGTTCCTCCGCGCGCTCGTGCAACTGGTGCCGCTGCTCGATTGCCTTCAATGCAAGATCGTCGACCGGCTGAATGCTCATACGCGACTCCTTACCTCGGACTGCAGCCACATCTTGTCTTCCTTCAGCACCTGCATCGTCCTCTTCGGCATCAGTTCCTTCACCTGGAACTCACGCATTGCCATGTAGGCGCAAATTCCGCCCACAATCCCCCACAGTACCGCCATCGCAAAGAACGCAATGCACCACCGGTACGGATTCTCCGGGAGGAATGCAACAATCACGCCCACCAGCCCCAGCGTGAACAGAGCGTACGCAGTCAACAGGAAGAGAACCCCCACGACCGCCAGCGGCGCCGCCGATTTAAGCATGGCCACCTTCTCGCCAAGCTCCGTCCGCAGCATCGCGATCCGTGTCTCAAGAAACTCCTTCAGCTCTTCCTTCGTGTCCGAAAGGATGCTGCCAACCGTCCTGCCATTGTTCATGCCGCGGTTCATCCCGTTGTGCACGCCATTGTGCACGTGATTAGCTTCGGTATTCATGACGCCCGTGACCTCCAGACCCTCAACCCGATCCCCACTACAAATGCTGTCGCCGCGATCGCACCCAGTGCCTCAAGCGGATATCTCTCTTTCACATACGATGCGTTTTCCTGCGCTCGTCTTCCTAGATTTTTGCTCTCGCGTTCAACCTGGGAATACTTCTCCTGCGTGTAACCGCGTGCGCGATCAAATAACTGTGAGTACGTTCTCGAAGCAATTCCAAGCGCCCGCCCCACCGCCTCTGCGTAACATTGCAGGGCAGTCTCCATTGCAGGTCTTCTCCAATGGGCGGGACTGGTCTCTGCCGGGATCTGATGTGAAGGCGGAATCGGAAACTCCGCCGCGTTACCTTCATCTAAACTCGAATAGCCCGTCTCTGGGGGTATAGTCGCCATAGTTAGTCAGCTTCAGTACAAGCTCCTCCGTTAACTACTTACCCTTCATTTCTCTAAACTTCGTTCGATACCGGTTGATCACTTCTAACTCACGTCAACAATCAGCTAGGTGAATGCGATGCAGCGATGTATTTACCAGTTGTTCAGAACACCTGCAGCTCAGCAGCGCATCGGCTTTCACAACCTTGTCCGTCAGTTCTCTCCTGCTTCGGGCGGTTCTGCGGGCTACCGCTCGTCTTTAACGCGCAGATTCCCCCTTCTCCGGTACGGGTGCTATACTCCGGGACGATGAACAGGATGCTGATCATTGCCGTGGTCGCCTGCGTGATTCTGTTCGTTGTCGCTGTCCTCATCGCTCCTACGCTAGACTTGCAGCCATCGGCGCTCAGGGCACAGCAATGGTTGAGCCTCATCGCGGCACTGTTTTCTATTGCCGGTCTATTCGAGATCTGCTTTCAGATCCTTATGGTTCCCACCACGATTGGCCCACCCTTGTCTGTAAGCGAGCCTCGGCAACAAGTCTCATTGTTAGACCAGTCCTGCTGCCTGCTCTGCTAGGACAATTCCCCGCTTAGACGAAAACCCATCCGTTAAGAACTGAGCCAGCCACTGGTTGACTCAGGTTTGCTTCGTCATCCAGGGGGAATCGTTCAATGGAAAATGGGGAGTCCTTCGAGCCTTCTTCGGGAGGCGATAGAATCGCCGGCTTTCTCTCAACCCTTTGCAATGCACCATCTCGAGCACTCCTGCTCGACTACGACGGCACGCTTGCACCCTTCGCCTGCAATCCCGCCCAAGCTTTGCCTCATACGGAAATCCCCGATGCTCTCCAGCGTATCCAGCGCGAAACGGATACCAGACTGGCGATTGTCACAGGCCGCCGCGCGTCTGACATTCCCCGACTGCTGGGCTTGGCCAATATCGAGATATGGGGCTGTCATGGATTGGAGAGAATGCGGCCTGACGGCTCGAACGAAATCGCCAGGGTGGAGGCACGCCTGCTCGCAGCCGTCGAAACAGCTTGCAATCTGGTCGCATGCGAAGGGCTCTCTCATCTTGCAGAACGCAAAACCGCCGGCATCGCGGTGCATTGGCGCGGCCGGGAGCAGATTTCAGAACACGTCGTGCAGCGAATGCGACGGATCTGGTCCATGATCCCGGATTGGAATGATCTTCGTTTTGCACCCTTCGACGGTGGGATTGAGATCCGCGTTGCTGTGAAAGACAAAGGCGACGCGGTTCGCTCGATTCTCAATGAGATGGGACCAGGAGTCGCCATGGCTTACCTCGGCGACGACGTAACCGACGAAGATGCATTTGGAGCTTTGACCCGGCGTGGACTCAATGTCCTCGTTCGGAACGCTTATCGTCCAACTCTCGCTGATGCCTGGATCAAGCCCCCGGGCCTCTTGTCGTTTCTCCGTGCCTGGATTTCAGCCTGTCCGCCCCCGCAGTTCACAAATGCTGGGAGTGTCTAACGAATTTAGCCATCAACCATTAAAGCCTTGGAGGAAACCATCATGAAAAAGCTTCTGCTTCCCTCGATACTCGTCAGTTCACTTGTATTCCTGCCCCTTCCTTCTCGGGCGCAGGAAATCGTACACGCGCTCTGTGGCACAGTCAGCTCGATCAATCCTGCGGATCAGACAATTACATTGTTTCAGGACACTGGCTCGCCGGCGATCTTCTCTATGAAGGGTCCGTCTAGCACGCGCGTCGCATTCGACAAAAAAGTCGCCAATGAAGTCACTGCTGCAAAGGAGTTCCAAAAGCAGGGAGCTTACGTGATCCTCTTTTACTACGGGGTTCAAGAGAACCGCACTGCGGTGGCAGTCAAGAATCTGGGAGCTGGGCCATTCTCGTCCGCTACCGGAGAGGTGACCGAATGGAATGGACGCACTCAGACAATTTCTGTTCGCGGACAGGATGGAGCCGTTCATTCATTCAAATTCGACCCGCAAACAGTTGCCGAGACGTATCAAGGTGTCGTCGATGGGTCGCACTTCGATGTCAACAAGGGAGAGCAGGTCCGCCTGGTCAGTTCAAAGAAAGGCGAAACTCCAACCGTGCTGTTTATTCGCGAAAAATAGCGAGAGACTTCCGTTTCGATGAACAGTAGAGCGATAGTCGTACAAGCATCGTGGATTACCTCACTGGCGGGTGCAACGGTCTGCCGGTGAGGTTTTATTGCACGAGGATCCTCAATGTATTTCGGCGAATTCTATTTCCCAGGCCTGATCCCGATCACGCTCATCATTCGCCCCGCATGTCCTCGCGATCCGCGATGCGAGAAGAACAAATCCGTATGACAGTTCGTGCATCCGCCGGTGGTGCTTATCGCCGAACGCTCCACGCCCGCATCAAGTAGCTGCCTGCGATTAGCCTCACTCAGATCGAGATGAAGCTGCGGCCCGATCGGCGAGTGTCCCGGCGCACGCTGCGTCAAAAACAGCATGGGATACTTCGTCCGCACAGGGTCCGAATCGAACACCTCGCGAAATAGCTCTCTCGCATAACTGAACTGTGATTCAAACTCTGACAGCAGATCTTCTCCCACCGCATAGCAGCATTGCGCCGCTCCCGGCCCGATCGCCGCCACCAGATCCTCCGGCTTGCAGCCAAACTGCAGCCGCATCCGCCCGACCCCCAGCTCGACAATCCGCTTCACCGTTCCCCGCCAGCCCGCATGAAACGCAGCCACAACCCTCTGCCGCCGATCTGTCACCAGCACCGGAATGCAATCCGCCGTCTGGATCGCTACGAGCGCTCCGGGCACGGCCGAGATCACCCCGTCTGCCTTCCGAGGCCGCTCCCTCCCGGCATCCTTCTTATCCGCTATCACCACCAGGTTTGAGTGAAACTGCCGCAGCGCTATAATCGGCGTCTTCGCGCTCCCGGTCACCGCCTCCGCCAGCCGCCGGCGGTTCTCCACCACGTCATCCCTGCGATCCGCCGCCGTAAATCCCAGGTTCAGCTCCCCTGCCGCATCCTCAGCGCAATACGCCCGGCTCACCCCGCCCCGCCGCGTACTGAATCCGTGCCAAAGCCATCTCCTCAGATCTCTGTTTTCGATCCACGGCCGAATCTGAAGCAGCTCCACGCCATTCTCAAATTGCCTTGCTTCCGGAGCAGCCCCCGCCAGCTCCTCCTTCGTAGCCGCATCCCTCCGCGCGCCCCGCATACGCGTCGTAATCCCCGCTTGCGAACTCCGCCGCTTGCGCACCAATCCCGCATCCGCAAGCACCTTATCAATCTTCCTAAGATTCTGCTCGGCTCGTGCGGATGGAGCAGCGGAGGGCGAAGAAAGCTTGGACCGCGTCACAGGTTCGATTGTAGCGGTGGAATTTACCCCCAAACGAGCGAATGGGCCCGCTTTCCAGCGGGCCCGCTCGAGAGGCGTATAAGGAGGGGGGTCCTGAAGGGGTCGAGAGATGGGGTCCGTTACAGACCCTCAAAGGAAGTAGATTACCTTTCTTGGATGGGCCAAATTCGAGGAAGCCTCTGCTAATTACTAAGTGAGATGCGCGAAGAGGTGAAACGTTGCCCCCTGCGAGAAGATTTATTTCCCGCCCTCGCTTTTCTGTGGAAATCCCAACCTCTGACCTCAGCCTCTTCACTCCACCTTCATGGGATGCCGACTCAGATATTCTGAGAATTTCCTCCTAAGTTGTTGCATAATCGCCAATTTATGGCTTCTTGGTCCCGGGTGGGTCCTCCTGCTTTACTTGCTGTCCCTCCCCAGCAAACGGCCAGCTCTTATCCAGCAGGATTTCCTTTTCTCTCTGTTCTTTAGGCACCCGGTCGACCTTGAGATTCTCCAGGAAGTGAACTCCGGTCTTTCCGGCAACCACGATATCCATATCGCCGTCCTTGTCCACATCCTCCACCACAAACTGCGTTCCCGCCCCTGCCGTTCCACCCACGCTTACCGGATACCGGCTGAATGCCCCCGTCTTGCGGTCAATCTTGTAGTAGTAAACAACCAGCGGATCGTACGAGCCCGGATCCTTCCCGTTGTGTCCGCGATACCGCTTTCCCGCCAGCAACTCCGGCTCGCCATCCCCATCGATATCCACCAGTTTCAGCGCATGCACCTGCGAGAACGATTCGTCGATCGCCCGGCGAACCCAGTGTCGTGTGTCGCCTTCGCCGATCTGCTCCAGCCAGTAGAGCCCGTAGCTGTGCCCCTCGCCGTAGATCAAATCCATCTTGCCATCGTTATTCACGTCATAGCCGATGATCGGGAACCCGGCATCCTCCAACTTCCAGTCCGGATGCCACTCCCAGTTGCCCTTGTTCGCATCCACCTGCTTCAGCCATCCATTCGGCGTCAGAATGTCGGCCAGTCCGTCGCCGTCGATATCCGCAACTCCCACCCCGTGCCCATCCATCTCCTTGTCGCCCACGCGATGCACCTTAGGCTCCGCCCCCGCGAAATCAATCCAGACCAGCCCCGCGTGGTTGTAGTGCGCAAAAATCAAATCCGGCACGCCATCCCCGTTGACGTCCGCCAGCACTCCCCCCTCGGTGTCGTAACTGTCCGTGATGAAATGCTTCTTCCACTCCGCCCCCGCCTGCTTCGGATTCTCAAACCAAATCACCCCATTCGTCTGCCATGCCGCCGTCACCACATCCAGCGCGCCGTCATGATTCACATCGATTGCCCATTCCCCGCAATCCGCCACAAACTCGCCCGTAATCGCCACCTCGCGATACTGATGCCGCGTCCACTCGCCGCCCTTCGCTCCGGGATTCTCATACCAATACGCTCCGCTCAAGATGTCCGGAAACCCGTCGCCATTCATATCCATGGTCGTCACGGCTTCGGCATGATCCGTCCCCAGCCGGTGCGTCACAAAAGTCGCCTGCGCCAGCCCGCCTGGCCCGCCTCCAGGCGTTGTCTTCTTCTCCGACTGCGATAATGCGGAACCAACCCCTGCAGCGAAAATCAAAGCTAGAGCTGCAACTCGCACTCTGTCTGTCATGAAAGAACCTTTCAATTCTCTGAATGCCGTAGCTGATTGTGGCGGATGAGTCTTGCACGCCATTGTCATGCAGCAGCCCGCCCCGCGCAAGCGCCCTTCTCTCACTTACCTCAATCCTTCGGACCCGCCAACGCAAATCGTCACATCCCCCTTGCCAACTCCACACAAGCCGGAGTATTCCTCTCCCATAGATCATCTTCTGGAACTTTCCAGCAGATCATCTTCCGGAGAAGACTTTTCGCAATGCCCAAGCGCGCTGCCCCTCCGCTCGAAGCCGACCTCCTTCAGGGCACCCTCGATCTTCTGATCCTGCAGACGCTTCTCCTCGGTCCGGCTCATGGCCATACCATCGCCCATGTCATCGAACACCGCTCCGACGAAGTCCTCCAGGTTGAACATGGCTCTTTGTACCCGGCCCTCCACCGCCTCCAGAACCGCGGTTGGATCAGCTCCGGGTGGGGCCCCTCCGAAAACAATCGCAAAGCCCGCTTCTATCGCCTCACCGCCGTCGGCCGCAAGCAGCTCACCCGCCAGACCAGTCGTTGGGACGAACTCGTTCGCGCCGTCAACCGCGTTCTCAAACCCGTCCGGGAGTAAACATGTCGTTGAAACGATTCTTCCAGCGCCGCACTCGCCGCGCCGATTCCGCACTCGAGCTCGAAGATCACCTCCAGCGCGAAACCAACGAGAACATTGAACGCGGCATGTCTCCCGCCGATGCCCGCCGCACCGCCCACATCAAGCTCGGCAACGTCACCAACATCCTCGGCGACATCTCCCAACAGGACAGCCTCGGCCGACTCGAGACCCTTTGGCAGGACCTCCGCTTCGGCATCCGCATGCTCCTCAAGCACCGCGGATTCGCGCTGGTCTCTTTGCTCACTCTTGCCATCGGCATCGGCGCCAACACCGCCATCTTCACCGTCGTCGACGCCACACTCATCCGGCCGCTTCCCTATCCCAACGCCAACCGCACCGTCATGATCTGGGAGCACCGCCTCCCCGACGGCGAACGCCAGAACGTCACCTCCCCCGCAACCTTTCTCAATTGGCAGCACGACAACACCGTCTTCGATCACATGGCGGCGATGTTCAACGACTCTTCAATTCTTTCTGGCGAAGTGCCCGAACAGATCGGAACCGCATCCGTATCTCCAAACTTCTTCTCCATCCTCGGCGTCAACGCCGCCATCGGCCGGGTCTTCGTTCCTGAACAGGACGGGAATGCCAATTCGAACCGCGTGGCAGTTCTCAGCTTCGAAGTCTGGCAGCGCCGCTTCGCCTCAAACCCCAACGTCCTCGGAACTCAGATCACCCTCGATGACAAGCCCTACACTGTCGTCGGCGTCATGCCACACGGCTTCCAGTTCTTCGTCAAACAGCAATCCTTCTCAAGCAAAAAGCCCGAGATCTGGACCGCGTGGACCTTTTCCCCGGAAACTCGCGCCAGCCACGGCCGGTTCCTCCAGGCCATCGGCCTGCTGCGTCCCGGCGTCACGTTCGCGCAGGCACAGCAATCGATGCTCAGCCTCTCCTCCCGCCTCGAAGCCCAAGACCCCGCCTCGATGAAGAATTGGAGCGTCAACCTCGTTCCGCTCCGCTCGCAGCTCACCGGCGATGTCGCGCAAGGCCTCCGCCTGCTCCTTGCCGCTGTCGCCATGGTTCTCCTCATCGCCTGCGCCAACGTCGCTACCCTCAATCTCGCCCGCGCCTCCGCCCGCCGCCACGAAATCGCCATCCGCATGGCCCTCGGCGCCAGCGCAAAACGCGTCGTTCGCCAGGTCCTCACCGAAAGCTCCCTGCTCGCCCTCGTCGGCGGCGTCGCCGGCTTCGGCCTCGGCTACTTCTCGCTCAACGTACTCAAGTCCATCGCACCCGCAAATCTCATCCCTCTCGAAGCCCTCCGCCTCGACGTCCGCGTCTTCGCCTTCGCCTTCGCGGCCTCTCTGCTCTCCGGACTTCTCTTCGGTATCATCCCCGCCATCGACGCCGCGCGCACAGCTCCCCGTGAGCCCCTTCAGGAAGGCGCAACGGCCGCCCGTACCGGCGACAGCCGCGGCCTCGCCCGCCGCATCCTCGTCGCAAGTGAATTCGCCATCGCGCTAGTTCTCCTCATGGGAGCAGGCCTCCTCATCCGCAGCTTCCAGCGCCTCATCGCTGTCGACCCCGGCTTCCGCGCCGACCACATCCTCACCGCATGGATCCAGTTTCCGAATGCCCGCTATCAGAAGGACGAACAGAAGAACCAGTTCTTCGCCCAGTTACTCGATTCGATTCGCGCCATCCCAGACGTTCGTTCGGCCAGCGCTGACGGTTTCCTCCCCTTCGCCGGCATCATCGCCGGGACAGGCGTTCAGGTCGAAGGCCGCCCCATCCTTCCCATCTCGCAACAATCCGACGTTAACGTCTCGCTGGTCGAGCCCGACTTCTTCGAGACACTGGGCATCCCGCTCATCAGCGGTCGCACCTTCAAACGCAGTGAAGCCTTCCAGGCTACGAACAATGTCGTCATTAGCCAGTCCATGGCCCAGATGCTCTGGCCTGGCGAGAATCCCCTCGGAAAGCGCGTCACCATCTACATGAAGAGGAACAACAAACCGAGCACCGTCATCGGTGTCGTCGGCGACGTCAAGCACTCCGGTCTCGCCACAGCCGTAAAGCCAACCGCCTACTGGTCCTATCCCGAGCTCGGTTTCCAATTCATGACTCTCGTCATCCGCACCGAAGGGGATCCGCGCTCCCTCATCCCCGACCTGCGCCAAACCGTCCTTCGCATTGACAAGAATCAGCCCATCGCCGACGTCGTCCCCATGGAGACACTCCTCTCCAATTCGACAGCGCGCACCCGTTTCGCCACACAGGTGATGGCCGCCTTCGCCTCCATCGCAATTCTTCTCGCCATTATCGGAATCTACGGAATCATCTCCTACGACGTCGAGCAGCGGACGCGCGAAATCGGCATTCGCATGGCCCTCGGTGCCCAGCGCGCCAGAGTCATCCACCTCGTTCTCCGCCGCGGGTTGATTCTTGCCGGCTTCGGCATCCTCTTCGGAATCGCCGCATCACTCGGCCTGACACGTCTGCTCGTCAGCATCCTCTATGAAACCAAGCCACACGATCCCGCAACCTTCATCGCCGTCAGCGCCGCGCTGGCCCTTATCGCAACCTCCGCCGGCTATCTCGCCGTCCGCCGCATCAGCAGCATCGAGCCCATGACCGTCCTTCGCCGCGATTAGCGTCCGAAAGCAAGAACTGCGGGTGCCCCATGTCTCCCGTTGTTGGAGACATGGGATTAAAAGACCTCATCCCTGCCGGGTGCCCCATCCTAAACGCGTTCTTTGCGTTTAGGGTGGGATACAAGAATCTACGAATCTCGGAAACAAAGAGGCATGCCGGGGGCCCCCATCCTGAGCGCGCTTTTTGCGTTTAGATGGGAAAACACTTCATCCCGCGCCGTAGGCGCAGCATTCGTTAGCCCCGCGCTTCAGCGTGGGGAACGCAACGGAAGATCACATCGAGACCCGTAGGGACGATGCTGGTCACCACATGGCCGACGGTCGCAAGTACTACCTCTTCTTCCGCCCCGTCTTCTGATTCTTCTCCACCCTCAATCGCCACGCAGTTCGCAGCGCTCCCAGCAACACATCCTCGCTCGCCTTCGCGAGCACCACATGCGTCGCCCCATTACGTCCCCATCCGCCCGGGATCGGCAAAAATATTTCCGGCGCCTCTGCGACAAACATCGCCTGCTCTTCCGGTGTGAGCATCAGATTTCCATACCCCTGCTTTACCGCCGCGAGCGTCGCAAATATCCGTCCGCCCACGCGAAAATCCACCGCCCCGAAGTGCGACCCCTCCTCCGCACCTTCAAGACTTAAGGCCAGTCGACGAAAATCAGCAGCATTCATCGCTCACACCGCCGGGCAAGGCCGGAACGCTCCCCAATCAATACCCCGCTGGAAATCCTCATCCGGCTCGACCACCGTCTTGAACGTAAACGCGAACTGCGTCGGCCCATTTCGCTTCAGATGTTCAAGCCTCTGCTTCGCCTCGTCCACGCTCGGAGTGTGCCCCGCCGGCACCCACCACAGAGCCGCATAAACATCCGTCAACTTCTCAAACCAGTCGTGCCTCTGCTTCAGAAGCTCGCGGTGCGATGTCTCGTAAACAAACCGCCGCAGATCCTCCACCGACTCCCACACCGACATATTCAGCAGCATCCACGGATCATCGAACGGACGCAGATACGTCGCATTGTTCTCAGTCCCCGCGAGCCGCCACACAAACCCTGGAGCTGAATCCGCCAGCGCATTGATCTCATCCAGCCGATTAACAAAACCAGCCATGACAGGATCCGTGAGCTCCGCCCGGATCTTCCCAATGTTCACCTGCGCAATGTTGTACCGTTCCATCAAGACCTCCAGTTCCTCGTTCAACCACAATCACTGGGTGCCCCATCCTAAACCGCCGCTTCGCGGTTTAGGGTGGGATAGAACAGAGCCCCGCCCCTTCACAATCGAGCTAACAGCTAGCAGCTACTAGCTTCCCTCTCACGCCGTAGCACTAATCAACTGACGATCGAACTCCTCGTTCAGCCACTTCGAGAATGCCGCGAACTCCTCATCCCGTCCCAGGAAGTCCCTTACCATCTCCCGTCCCGGCTTCGACCCGCCCTGCTCCAGCACCAGCTTCCTATAACGCGTTCCCGCAGCCCCGCCCAGCAAATCCGCCGGATCAAACTGCGCAAAGAAATCCAGCGCAATCACCTTATCGAACGCATACGTGTAGTAGTTCGACGAGTAGCCCGTCAGATGCCCGAAGCTTGCATACATGCGATTCCCCTCAAGCCACGTCCACGGCACCAGTGATGTATACAGCCTCTTCGTAATCTCGTCGAAATCAATCGCCGCCGGCTCCTGATCATGCAGATCAAGCGACAGTGTCGTGTAGTAAAGCTGTGTCCTCACCCAGTCCGCCCGCCCGAACGAGCCCGCCGTCTTCATCTTCTGGATGATCTCCGCCGGAAGCACCTCGCCTGTCTCGTAGTGCTTCGCGAAACTCTGCAAGAGTTTCTCATCGCGGAAAAACTCCTCCAGCATCTGCGACGGTACCTCGATGAAATCGCCCTCCGTCGCAAAGCCCGACACCCCCGCCCACTCTGTCTGCCCGCCCAGAATCGCGTGCATCAGGTGTCCGAACTCGTGAAAGTACGTCACCACATCGCTGTACTGCAGCAGTCCGGGGTCGTCCGGATCCCCGCCCGGGAAATTGCAGATCAGCGCCGCTTCCGGCATATACCTTCCGCGAACCCCCGTCACCACCGGAGCCGCCGAGAACCACTTGTCCTTCCCCTCGCGCGGATGCATATCCAGATAAAACCGCCCGACATGCCGGCCCTCTTCGTACACGTCATACACACTGACCGCCGGATCCCATCCCTTCGCATCCGACTGCCGAAACTCCACCTTGAACAGCTTCGCCGCCGTCTCCAGCACTCCCGCCTCAACCTGCTTGTAGGGGAAATACGGCCTCACCGATTGCGAATCGAAATCGAATGCCGCCCGCCGGTATTGCTCATACCAGTAGCCGCGGCTCGTGATGTCGATCGCCTTCACCCCCGACTGCTTCGTCCGCGCGAACTCCAGCACCAACTCATGTTCGCGCACCGCGCCCTCGCGGCTCGCCTCTTCCAATCGCGCAAGAAACTTCCGCACATTCGCCGCCGAACCCATCATCTGGTCCGCCGTCGCCAGGTCCGCCCAGCTCCGAAATCCAAGCACCGACGCAATCTCCTGCCGCGTGCTCAACAGATCCAGCAGTATCTGCTTGTTTTCTGGATATGCCCGCGTGTTGTATGCAATGAACATCCGCTCCCGCAGAGCCGGATCAATCGCAAACGTCATTACCGGCTGCATGTCCGGCTGATCCGTCGTGAGACTGATTTGCCCGCGTGCATCAGGCTGATGTCTTCCGAGATAATCCGGCGGCAATCCCTCCAGTTCCGACTGCGTCGCAACGATAGTCTTCCCGCCCTCCTGGATGTTCCTGCTGAAATCCAGCGAGTGCTTCGTCGCCTTCTCGTGCAGCGCCTGCAACCGCTGCCGTGTCTCCTCGTCCTTGTCCACACCGGCCAGCCGGTACCCAAGCAGTGTGCGTTCCACAAAATGCTTTGTCGCCGCGCTCGCTCCATCCAGCCTCATCTCAGTCAGCGCGTCATACACCCCGCGATTCAAACTCAGCGCGCTGCCCGCCATCGCCACTCGCTGCGCCTCCATCTGTGCCTGGTCGCGCACAGCCTTCTCCGGCGCCACGGAATTCAGCACCCCCGCCTGCGCGCCGGCCAGGCTCAACTGCTCGATCGCGGCGTCATAGAGCCGCAACGTATTCTCGATGGTGCGTGGTCCTTCCACGGCCAGCAAAGCAGCAATCGCCGCCTCATGCGCGGCCAGCCTCGCGCCCACCCACGTCGTGAGAGCCTCCGGAGAAGTCGCTCCTCCCGCCTCCCAGACGTGAACATCCTTGGTGACCTGAGTTGCAGCAGGGGAAGAATTCGCAGCCATAATCTAGACAACCTCCAACCACTAGGTTGCCACATCCCCCTTCCGTTGTTCTTCGTTCCCGAATGAACCCATTGGCCCGAAGAACTGCGGCACCTGAGTGATACCCTGCTCTGTGCTTGGAATTCGATCCTTGCGTTGTTAGCAACGCTCGCCGGGGGTTTACAAATGACAATCCACAACGAAGACTTCGCGGCTTGGTCGCGTCGCCGCTTCATGCAGGCTGGCCTCGCCACTGCAGCCGTAGCCGGAGCAGTCCAACAGGGACTCTCTCAGGAATCGCCCCTCCCCGCCGACCGCGAAACCATGGCCGACGTACCCTTCCAGAAACGCGAGCCCCGCATCGGTCTCATCGGCGTAGGCGGCCGCGGAACATCGCTCCTTGGCAATCTCCTCGCCGCCAACGGGCAGATCGTCGCCATCTGCGACGTCGTCAAAGACAAAGCCGACCACGCCGCGGGCCTCGTCACCGCCGCCGGACAAAAGCGCCCCGAACTCTTCACCGACGGCCCTCAGCATTATGAAGCCCTCGTGGCTCGCAATGACATCGACTTCGTCATCGCTGCCACTCCCTGGCGCTGGCACGCTCCTATGGCGCTCGCCGCCATGGCTCACGGCAAAGATGTCGCTGTCGAAGTTCCAGCCGTCATCTCCCTCGAAGACTGCTGGCGCATCGTCCGCGGCTCCGAAGAAACCCGCAAGCACTGCCTCATGCTCGAGAACTGCTGCTACGGCTACAACGAGACGCTCATCCTCCGCATGATCAACGCAGGCGAATTCGGCGACATTCTCTATGGCGAAGGCGCCTACCTCCACGACCTTCGCGACGAACTCTTCTCGCACGCTGGCGAAGGCCTCTGGCGCCGCGCAGAACACACCCGCGCCGACGGCAACCTCTACCCCACGCACGGCCTCGGCCCCGTCGCCAACTACATGCGCATCCAGCGCGGCGACCGCTTCGCCCACCTCGTCTCCATGAGTTCCCCGCAACGCGGTCTCGATGCATACCGCAAAGCGAAACTACAACCCGACGACCCGCGCCAGAAAGAACGATACATCTGCGGTGATCTCAACACATCACTCATCAAAACGGCTGCCGGGCTCACCATCTGCGTCAAGCACGCCGTCTCCACGCCGCACCCCTACAGCCGCATCAACCAGATCGCCGGAACCAAAGCCATCTTCGAGGACTACCCACCCCGCATCTACATCGACGGCATGAACAAAGATGAGTCGTGGGGCACCATCGACAACTTCAAGCAGCACCAGCATCCGCTCTGGGCGCGCGAGGGAGAAATCGCCCAGAAAATCGGCGGCCATGGCGGCATGGATTTCATCATGATCTATCGCCTCCTCCAATGCCTGCGCGAAGGCCTCCCACCTGACATGGACGTCTACGACGCCGCGGCCTGGTCGTCCATCGGCCCACTCAGCGTCGAATCCGTCGCCCAGGGAAACGCTCCCATCGAAATCCCCGACTTCACCCGCGGCAAATGGCAACATCGTGAAATCTCCACGATTGCCACCCAGTCCTAAAGGCTAGAGTTTCAGGAGGGCCGACACCGGCTGTCATCCCGAGCGCAGCCGAGGGACCCGTGGTTGCTCTTCGGGAGCCTTGAACCCGTCGAGGAACTTCTCACCCCGACCTGTGCGTACCTAAACAGGTAGAGCTGTCCGCTTGTGATACGTTTCGTTCGTGATCGGACAATCTCTGGGCCAGTGTCGCCCCGCTTCATGCACGATCGATTCACTTTAGCCTCGGC
>Ga0207674_10002339_pt1 | contig 23974 bp, 21 predicted proteins | sample KBSCornC72_FD_184303 | JGI IMG/M metagenome (GOLD analysis project Ga0207674, IMG submission 184303) | Corn rhizosphere microbial communities from Kellogg Biological Station, Michigan, USA - KBS Corn C7-2 (SPAdes) (version 2) | ecosystem: Host-associated > Plants > Roots > Rhizosphere > Soil ...
GGTTCAACCCGAAGGTGGTGGGCCAGCGTCGCGATGTGGTGATCGCCACAGGTGAATCCGGCGGCGTTTTCGCGATGGACCGCAAGACGGGCGAGTTCCTGTGGGCCAACCCGTGGCCCTTCGACGTTCCGAATTTCCTGATCAACAAAGTGGATCCGGACGGCAAGGTGCACATAAATGAGAGCCTGATCTTCACCGGCCCGAATCAGCACAAGGACATCTGCTTCTTCAATACGCGCAGTTACTGGTCTCAGGCGTACAGCCCGGCGACGAATTCGCTATACGTTCCTTGGGTGGATACGTGCCTGGATATGCAGACCAAGGAAAACTTTCCGACGGTACGTCCGGTGCGCAATGGCAAAGTTCGCGAAGGCTCGAACCCGGCGGAATTTTCCGGCATCTCAAAAATCAATATCGCCACCGGTAAGATCGACCATATTTACAAAGGTCGCGCTCCGATCAATGGGGCGATGCTGGCCACTGCCAGCGATCTGATTTTCTTCGGCGATCTGGATCGGAGACTGCACGCGTTGGATGCCACCACCGGCAAAGTTCTGTGGGAGCAGACGATTGGTGGGCCGATCGCCAACAGTACGATTACGTATTCGGTGAACGGCCAGCAATATATTGCAGTCGCCACGGGCGACGGCCTGCTTACTCAGAGCGTGATCGGCTACGCCCCGGGTTTGAATCCACCTAAGGGCGCGAACGCGATCTACGTGTTTGCGCTGCCCCAGAAGAAGTAAGGAGAGGAGGCCCGAGAGCCTCCTCTGCTCCTCCGATGCTGCTACTTGCCTCCGGACGTGAGCGTTAATGCAACTCCTTTCAGTGCTTTCTGCGCCGAGTGCGTACTCAGCTCGAAAGTAAAGTTACTGGCCGCGATGTTCGTAAGTTCCATGCTCTCGCTGGAATACGCCGTGAACGTCAACGGCTGTGCAGGCTTGGCAGGCAGGCCGATTGCCGTTCGCGCGAACACAATCACCTGCATTTTGGTTTCTTCGTTCTCAAACACGAGCACTTGAGAAGCGTGCGGCATGGTGCTGATTGCATAGTTCCCCGCGGGCATACTGGTGCCGCCGGCGGAGAACGCGAAGGGGATGCGCGCACGCAGCGTCTCGGCGGACGCAGAGCTAAGCGCACCGAGTAGAGAAGCCATCAAAACGGCTGATTTCAATAGATTCGTTTTCATCGGAATGTTTCCTTTCAACGCCCAAAGGGCGGGGTTACGGAATGAAATGCAAGTGCGCACACGGAATACGCGTGCGGAAAGGAATCTTCGGCGGGGAATGATTCTAAAGGAAAGACAGCCAGGGCGGGGGCTACGTCATTCGAGCAATACTGGCTTGCTCTGACATTTTCAGTCTACAGTCATTTGCCTGGTTTGGTCAAGGGAAAACGCGCCTGAGCCCTAAGCAGCTGTAGTAGAACGCTATTCCGGTTTCCAGCCCAACGCGACGAGTTGGACACTGATCCCCGTCTTCTTGGGCCGTACCGTGATGGTTTCGAAAACTTCCGTGGTGGGATCGACCTTGCTATCCAGCGCGGCGACCTCTGCTTCGAATTGAGCGTTCAGCTCTTTCAATTGCTGGTCCACCATCTCCACCGTTTCATCGGCGCGGCCAACGTCGCTATATTCCTTCGCAGCGCGGCCCGCGGCTCGAACGGCTTGAGTGGCCTTGTTGATGTTGGTGGCGCTGAAAGTCTTGCGACCCATGAACGCCCCCAAGATTCCTGCGCCCGCGGTAACTACGGTGCTCAGGATTTGCGCCGTGGATTGTTCCTTCTCGACAGCCTTCTTCTGCTCTGCTTGCGCTTTTCTATGCTGAAGCTGTTCCAGCTTGGGACCATATTTCGATTGCAACGTAGCCTTCAACTGATCACGACGTTCGCGCGCGGCCTGCTGCAATCGAACTCGGAAATCGCGCTCGCTCTCGCCCGGCTTGGACGATTGGCCCAGGCTCGGCGACCGCATCAAATCCAGCTTCTGCATCCGGAACAACCAGGTCGAAAATGTTTTGTTCCACGCCGCGTAATTCTTGGGATTCGCGCCCGCTGCAGGAAGTTCGGCGAAGCTCGCGGAAGCCTCAGCAGTCTTTTCCAGGTCGGCGAGGGCGCAGTCGGTTTCTTGCGCGGAATCCCAATCGGCGCCCACAGCGTCGTCGGTCACGGCCGTGGTAAACACCAGGTCGCGCGCGATATCGACGCCCAGTTTGTCGTCGAGAAACTGAATCTTGGCCACGCCAACCACCACAGGCGAATAGACGATTTCTTTCGCGCTGCCGCGAATTGGAAAGTAATACTGCGAGATGCCCGGCGGCAACACGGGTTGCCCAACTGAAGCCGCCCGGGCAGTTTCCTTGGTTGGCGCAGGCGAAGCGGCACTCGGCTTGTCTTCGGATTTCGACGCCTGCATCAACTTCTGGATCTCCGGACGCGCCAGAGGTCCTCTCAGATACGAAAGCGTCCAGCGTGTTTCGAACAAGACCGGCTGCTTCTCGTGCACGTTGTTCATTAGGAACACGCGTTTACCCAGGCCGGCGAGCATCTTGTCCAATTCGCCGCGGTCGAAGTTTGAACCAGCGCCTTCCAGTCCTTCGAGTACGCGATCCTTATCCCGCTCAGTTTGGAGCCGGCCGAGAAACCACGTTCCAGTGTTCGCCAAGCCCTTGTAATCCAGATCAACCGGATTCTGCGTCGCCAACACGACACCCAGGCCGAACGCACGAGATTGCTTCAGCAATGTCAGCAGAGGCTGTTTAGACGGTGGATTTGCGACGGGCGGAAAGTACCCGAAGATTTCATCCATGTAAAGGATCGCGCGCAAGCTGCTGGTCCCGGGCTGCGACCTGATCCAGCTCAGCGTCTGATTGAGCAGCAGCGATACGAAGAACATGCGCTCGGAATCATTTAGGTGCGCGATCGAAAAAATACTGATGCGCGGCTTCCCTGCCTCGGTCCACAGAAACTTGCCGATATCCAGCGGATCACCCGCGAGCCACGCCTCGAATCCCGGCGACGCCAGCAGATTGTTCAGCGCCATGGCCAGCTCAAATCGATCCTTGGCTGGATAAAACGATTCCAGATCGAGCACACCGATCTTCTGCACCGGCGGCTTTTGGATCTGTGCGATCAGCGCGGGCAAATCCGGATCTTTTCCCGCGCGCCAGTTGAAGTCGAACAGGTTCGAGAGCAGAACGTGCTCGCGGCTCTTCATAGGATCCGCGGAGATTCCTACCAGCCCCAGCAGGGATGTCGCCGTCGAACTGATCCGGTCGCGGAGCGCCTCGCGATCGTTCATGGTCGCCGCGTCAGGAGCCGCGAACGATTTCAGCACCGATACGGGACGCCCTGCATCCGAGCCCGGCGTATAGATGGTGAAATCGGCGGCAGCTCGCAAGCGTGCGATGCGGTCGCCGTCTTCCTGCCACGATGCCAGGCCGCTCTTCCACAGGTCTGCTTGTTTAGCGGCGAAGGCGGCACGGTCCAAACCCTGATTACGAGCCTCATCGGCGTTCACCCAAGGTTCGAAATCTTGGGGACGTAATTCTGGAAATGTGAGCAGGAGATTCGCAAGATCGCCCTTGGGGTCGATCACGATAGCCGGGATGCCGTCGATGGCCGCCTCTTCCAGGAGTCCGATACACAGACCGGTTTTGCCGCTGCCGGTCATGCCGACGCAGACCGCGTGGGTCACCAGATCCGAGGAGTCGTAGAGCAGTTCGCTACCGTCATCTTTTCGCTTACCGAGATAAAAGACGCCGAGCTTTTCGTAATCTGGATTCGCCATCTAGCCAGCTTAAGGGGTAACCAGGATCGACACGCGGCGGTGGGAGGGATCAGTCTGTCCATCGCCGGGCTCAGGCTCATTCTTCCATTCAACAGTCACGCCCGCCACGCCCAGGCCGTGTAGCAGCGTTGCGATGTTTTGCGCGCGTTTTTCGGCGAGTCCCGCTTTTTCGACCAGACGATCTCCGTTCGATAACAGCGTAGTCGCGCGATATCCGGCGACCTTTACAGCCGAGGCGTGTATGCGCTTGGCATAAGCCGCGGCTTCGGTAACGACCTGATTCGCGGCGTATTCCAGATAGTCGTCATTGAAGGAGTAGAGCACCGAAAATTCGTGTGCTCCGGTGAAGTTTTCACGCGAACGACTCGGCTCAGCCCGGCGCGATGACGGACCTGGTCCTCGCGGTGCGGCGGGAGCCTCAATTCCCGGTTCAGCCGGCAGCAACGTGTTGCAAGCCAAGTTGACTTCTTTCAGTACCGAAATCGAGACAGGCTGAAGTGGAATGCCTCCGCAGACGCGCGGTCCTGATGCAACTCGGCCTTCCACCAGCACTTCATGCTTCAACTGCGGAGGATGAAAATCGCTAGTGATGTCCTGCTGAATTCCCAGATAGTACGTCTCGCCCTCGTACTCAGCCAAAAAACAAGGGACTGTTTTCGTGTCTCGGACAATCGGACACGATACGAAGTTGCGCTGCTGACCCAGCGCAACAATGGCGCTCACGATGAAAAGCCCGAGTCGCACTACAGAACTCCTAGGAAGTTGATCAGGTCTTCCTTTTCGCCGTCGGTCAGTTTCATGTCGAACCGGCGATCGTAAAAATCGACAACTTCACGGAGAGTCTTGGCCGAGCCGTTGGCAAAGTACGGAGCCCTCGCAGACAATCCGCGCAACTGCTGCATCACGATCGACCCGACGTCCACACATCGACCCGAGATGAGCGCGCGGCCGGGATCCGTCGTATAGATGACGCGCCCGAGATACGGATGCGGATCCGCATCGCGAGAACAGGTGATCTTGAAGACCGGAAGCTCGCTCGAATCCGCCCAGGTAGAGGGCTCGGTCCACGTCGGATAATTCGTGGTGCCGACGTCCACCCATCCGGCCGAGAGATCCTGGCCGGTCATCTGAGCGTTATGACAGGTGGCACACGTGCGCTTCAGCGGATTTCCTAAACCGATGGAGTTGATGTGCGCGGCGTCGCGCAGCCAGAACTGGCGGAACATAAAGATGTCCGCGCCGCGAGCAACGGATGCGCGATAGTAGTCGGTTCCCTTCCAGGAGTTGAAGCTTCCGAACACCGGGTCGTAGTCGTTGTCACCGAGAACGCCGGCTTTGTGATCGCGCAGTGCGACCGGACCCAATGAAGCAGGTCCGCCCGGAACTGCTAACGGTCCGCCGAAGATGTGAGCAGCCTGTGCGGCGTAGACCTGCGATTCATACTCGACGATCTGTTCGATCTGCTTGCGCGTCGGAGAAACACTAGCCTGCTCGTGGCCCATGATGGCGCTCATTGCCTGGGTCTGAAGCGTCGCCTCGCGGGCATCGCTCATCAGGTTCATTGCGACGGGACTCTTGGTTTCGGGATCGACATCAGCCAGCATGCCGGTCTTGAGCACGATCGGACGGCCGCCGGAGACGACGTATTTCAGATTCGCCGCGGGACGAGGACGCCTATAAACAGAAATTGTCGGATCGGCGCTCTTGAGACCGTATTCGGCGCTGGTGTTGCACCCACCCGGATCGCGCACCACTTCAATCGTGAACTCGACCGGTTTCGGCGAGCCGTCGGCGTTCTTCGGCGGCCACTGCAATGGAATCCGGAACAATCCGCGTTTGAGCAGTAGTGAATGCGAGCTTTCCTTATCCTGTGGAAGGCCAGGGCAATTCGATCCATCGAATGCTGCAAAGACCGGGTCTTTGCCATCGGTCTGTTTCCACCGTTCCAGCAGCGCCGTGGCGGAGACGCTCATCCCATAGGTCGGCTGATGACAATTGACGCAGGCGCGCCCGTTGGTACCGAGCGCCATAAAGAAGGCATGGCCTTCGGTTTTCACCGATCCAGACGCATTCACAATGCCGATAGTTCCCTCGTTGCTGTCGAACGCATCGAACTCCGGCAGTACCGCACCGCTGTTGGGCTCGATCCAGGTGCTCTTGGAACGATCCTGATATTGCGCGCTCAGAGTGACCGCAAATGCGGCGATGAAAATGGCGATAAAAGACAGTTTTCGCATAGAAATTGGCGGTCTTGGTACAGGATAGCGCTTTGGCATGGCAGCCTTGCACTCTCGGATCTGGACACGTACTATCACTACTATGAAATTAGTACGCGCGATGTTTCTGGCGGCTTTAGGGACCGTCCTGTTTGCTCAGGCTCCCGAGCCCTGGCAGGAACCATTGACTCGACGCCATTGGGACGAGGCCGAGCCCCTGCTCAAGCAAGCGCTGGAACAGAAAGAGACCGTCGCGGGCTTGCGCGGACTGGCGACCGTATATCGTGCCACTGGACGACTCGCCGCAGCCGATCCCTTGCTCGAACGCGTAGTCGTTCTCGATGAGAGCGTCGCCAACGTTGAAGATCTCGCCAAGGTCAAAGTGGCGTTGCCCAATCTGCGGCGGGCAGAGGAACTCTATCGCCGGTCTCTATATCTGCGAACCCAGTCTGGCGAGGACGAGGTGAACAGCATCGTAACGCATCAGCGCCTGGCGCAGATCCTCGTGGGCGCCGGAAAGTACGCGGAAGCCGAGGCCGAGGCAGTGACCGCCATGACCATCCGCATGCGTAAACTCGGAGCGGATCATCCCGATCTGGCTGGCGACGTCTCCATCGCGGCCCGCATTTATCAGGTCGAAAAGAAATTCGCGGAAGCTGCCGCCAGTTGGGAAACCGTCGTGAGTATCCAGGAACGAGCATTCGGCATCGACGATCTGAAGCTCGCGCCGTCGCTGCAGAGTCTGGCCACGTGCCGGCAGGAACTAGGGCACTTGCCGCTGGCGGAAGCGGCGCTGCGCCGGGCGCTGGCGATTCGCGAAGCCAACCAGGGGCCGATTCAAGTAGAAGTCGCACAACTCCTGGATGAATTGGGAAGGTTACTTTTCGACAGCCAGCGTTTCGTTGACGCCGAGCCGGTTTATCGGCGCTCCCTAACTACATGGGCACGCTTGGTCGGTCCTGGCAATTCTTTGCTGGCTTCGAGCTACGATAGCCTGGCAGTCGTTCTGGCTTCGCTCACCAGATACCCGGAGGCTGAAGAGCTGTATCGCAAAGCCCTTACGTTGCGGGATCAGGACGATCTCGATAGCTTGCACAATCTGACCTTGGTCCTCGAAGCTCAAGAGAAATACAAAGACGCCGAACCGGTTTATCGCCGCGCGCTGGCCATAGTGGACGTGCCCAATCCCGAAGACACAGGGAAATTGACGGAGCTGCTTTCCGGTTACGCCGGAGTACTTCGGCAGCTCAAGCGTCCCGCGGAAGCCGCCCGCATCGACGCCCGATTAAAAGGACTACCGCAGCCTGCTCCGCCCAAGGCTCCTCCGGTCGCCGCCAAGCAGTAACGAAAAAGGGGACAGCCGCTCCACGCTAGTCGAGAAGGCAGGATTTTGCGGGAGGGGACAGAGTAGACTGTCCCCTTTTCAAATCATTACGCGCAGCAAGTCGCGTAGGCGGCCTTGCGACCGTACTGCTTGTCCCGCGCCGGCGACACGCCGGATGCTCCCGCGAAAACTCGTCCGATCGCGGCTGCCGCAAACGCGAGACCCTCTTTCGCCGCTGAACTGGTCGCCGCCGAATTCCGTACCAGAAAGTCGTGCTTGGCGTCAGGATAAGACGCAGCTGTCACTTCGACGCCCGCTTGCATCAGCTTTTGGCGGTACGCCGACCCTTGGTCCCGTGCAGCACCGCGCCCGCCGGTGACGATGAACGCCGAAGGAAGATCCCGAAGCGTGCCGACGGATGCCAACAGCGGCGAAACCATCGGATGTTTGCGCTGTTCCGCATCCGGCGAGTAAGCTTCCCAAAATGGCTGGCCGGAATCCTCCTGGCATTGCGCGGTGGCATCCAGAAATGGCGACACCAGGATCTGGGCGGACAAACGCGGACCCCGGCGATACTTGGCGAGCATCGCGACCGCCGTGGCCAGATTCGCTCCCACGCCGTCGCCCATCACTGCCAGCTTGGATCCGTCACCTTCAGACGCGATTCCAAACTCCACTCCATACTCGGCGATACAAGAAACCGCCGAGTAAGCTTGTTCCACGGCCACCGGGAACATCGCCTCGGGCGCACGCGAGTATTCGACCACCACTACCGCCGTGTCGGTCGCCACAGCCAGCTCGCGCACCAGGCGCTCATGCGTCTGGAAACTCCCCAATACCCATCCGCCTCCATGGAAATACACGATGCCGGGCCGCAGCTTATTGGGGTGCCGCGGCCGAACGATTTGAGTCGCCAGAGGCTCTCCCGCCCGCGCAGGGATCCATCGCCTGTCGACCTGCGCCGGCTTCAATCCCCCGTCCGCCGCCTGCATCGCTTCATATGCTTGTCTCGCCTCTGCGGGCGAATACGAATTTAGTCTGTCCAGTGTCATACGCGACCTCTCTCCATTTTTCTCATCGACAATCCCATCGCCGGCGTATTGTGGCGAGTAAAGAAACGCCACACCTCCTGCGGCGCATCGATAATCCCGCTGGTCGGGCCGAGATTCCTCGGCATCCGAACGCCTGCCTGCGGGATGGTATGCCCGCCGCCGTGAATCGCCAGAAGCGTAACTTCCGGACCGGCGTCTCCCGACCAGGTACTCTTCTCAACCCATGACGTAGAATTAGCAGCAGTCCGGCCCAGGCATTCCACTCGAGGACTTCCTTGGTATCCCATCAATCCGGCGAAATACCGCGCGCTCTCTTCCGCCGATCTCACGGCGCCGGCGGTTCCTCGTCCACCTTGAAACGGATCGATCCGATCCTCGGTGCCATTCAGAATCGCCAACGAAACCGGCGCTGCAGAAGCTTCACAATCCGAGTCGGATGCTTCGGGCAAATTCGCGGCAATGGCCGCCGCAGCCATGAAGACCTGAGGGGATTCGAGCGCCAACCGATACACCATCTGCCCGCCATCGGAGTATCCGAGCACGTAAGCCGGCCCGGTGGATCCGAACTCTGACCGAAATTCTCCCACCAGCGACTTGATGAAACCCACGTCGTCGATTCGGTGCCGGCGCGCATGATTGCTAGCAGCCACACGGCAATCGTTCCAATCGCCCGCATAGGAGTTCGGATATGCCACCACGAACCCGTTGCGATCGGCCAGAACATCCAGTTCATATCCGGTGAACGCGCGGAGCTTCTCTCCGTCGCTATTGGCTCCGTGCAAGGCGACCACCAGCGGCATGGATTTGGTGACTTGCTTTGGCACATAAAACGAATACGTGCGCTCGTGTCCGCCGAACTCCCGACGTCCGGTTTTCACAGTGCCCGATAGCACCGGCGGTTGCGGCGTGGAGGCTTCGAAATTGTAGCGCCACCACAAACCGGCCATGGCCGGAAGGATCACGCAGATCGCCAGCGTGGGGGCGAAATCTTCCAGGAGGCGGGAGCTCATGATTGCCCGCCCCCGCTCGACTGGAATCCGGACTGCCCCGGAGTGTCCAGCCGGTAGCCGAGGTTCAGGAAGCACAGATTCCTGACCTGCCCCTGTCCGCACGCCGGCTCCAACACCTGATTGCCGAGACCGGCCGAGTCGGCCATGTTCTTAATGCCGGTCGAACAGTTCAGCAGCAGGACCTGGCGCGGCAGCGTGCGAATCAGAATCTCGGCGGCCTTCGTCTCGATCCGCGAGATATCGCAAAAATCGAGCACCACCCACCGGAATGAGTCGCGGCCGAGCTCTTCCAGACAGCTCGACCAAGCCTGCGCGTCTGCGTCTGTGACCTGGCCGGCGATCTTCACGATTGTCACGGCGGAAGTTTCGAACACGCGGCTCATTCTGTACATGATGCGTAAGGAAAGCACGGCTAGTGCCACAACGTCGGAATCGTAAGTTATTGATTCAATGATAAAAGTTGTCAGGCTGGCTTTGGAGAGCCGTTTTGGATTGCTGAAATTTCAGCAGAGTGCCGACAGTCGAACAGTCCTACTCCGCAGTCGCGCTTATTCCGCGTGGCTGTGGCTTAGGGAGTTCGATACCCAGCTTCCGCATCCGCGACCATAGCGTGGATCGGTTGAGTCCCAGGATCTGGGCAGCCCCATTGGGACCGGACAGTGTTCCGCCGGTTTGTTCCAGGGCCCGCATGATAAGTCGGCGCTCGGCCTCTTCCAGCGTGGGGATCTCCTCCGGACCAGCGGCCACTTGTTTGGTGCGGCTTACAGTCAGATGTTTCGGCTGCAGGACATCGCTCTGACACAAGATCACGGAGCGCTCCAATAAATTCGCGAGTTCTCTGACGTTACCGGGCCAGTCATATTGATGCAGTTGCTCGTAGACTGCGCGGCTGACGCTCTGGATTTTCTTTCCCATGCGTTGGGAGAATTTTCGAACGAAATATCCAGCCAGCAAGGGAATATCTTCCTTCCGCTCGCGCAGCGGAGGGATCTCGATTGGGAATACGTTCAACCGATAGAAGAGATCGGCTCGGAACGATCCTCGTCGAACTTCGGACTCCAGATCGCGATTGGTAGCAGCGATGACGCGCACATCCACCTTGAGCGTCTGGGAACCGCCGACCCGCTCAAATTCTTGTTCCTGCAAGACTCGCAACAGCTTGGATTGCGTCTCCAGAGGCAGCTCTCCGGTTTCATCCAGAAAGATAGTTCCGCGATGCGCCAGTTCGAAACGGCCCTTCTTCTGAGCGACGGCCCCCGTGAACGCGCCTCTCTCATGACCGAATAATTCGCTCTCCACCAGGCTGGCGGGCAGCGCGCCGCAGTTCACTTTGACCATGACGCTGGGCTTTCGCAGGCTGCGATTGTGGAGCGCGCGGGCGATCAATTCCTTTCCCGTTCCGGTTTCTCCCAGCAGCAACACGGTGGAGTCCGTTTGCGCCACCATCTCGATGCTTTGGAAGACTTTCTGCATCACCGCGGAAGCGCCCACGATTTCTTCAAAGTTCAACTCGCTGTGGAGCTCTTCCTGAAGATAGACATTCTCGCGCTGCAACTGGTCCAGCTTCTCTTCGGACTGCTTTCTCTCATCGATATCGCGAAGAATGAGCGTGAACAAGCGGCCTGTCGAAACGTCCGTTCGGGAAACCGTCGCTTCGATGGAAAACCGATCGCCATCTTTGCGGACTGCGCGCATGCCTTCAGGAATCCAGCACTGCGGAAAACCCTCGGAAGCCATGTATTCCCTTAGAAGCTGTTCCAGAGGCTCGGTCAGGAAGCGGTCGATTCTATGGCCCACGGCATCCGAGGCAGTACATCGAAACATCTTCTGGGCCGCCTCATTGAAGATGACGACTCTTCTTTCCGAGTCGAGAACAACGATGGCATCCATGGCCGAACGGAAAATTCCGGCGAGGCGTTCTTCAGTTTCCCGGCGCGCCCGCTCGGCTTGCTTGCGCTCGGTGATATCGAGAAGAAATGTCTGGCTGAACAGGAACTTCCCGGCAGCATCCTTCTTTACAACCGAGGAAATCTGAAGATCCACACGCTCGCCGTTCTTCTTGACGCCCTGGACCTCAACATCTTTGACGAAACCGTCCCGCGCGAGCTTCGGCATGAGCTCATCGCGCACGTGAGCCTGGTATTCCGGCGCTGCGAAATTGGCTACCGGCCGGCCGATCACTTCGCTGCGCTCGTACCCCAGCGTATTGAGCCAGAATTCGTTTACGTCCAGAATGCAACCGTTTTCGCCAACCGAGTGCATCATGATCGGCGTACTGTTGTAGAGCGATCGAACGCGTTCTTCGCTATTCCGAAGCCGATTGTTGGTTTCCGACAGTTCCGCTGTGCGCTCGGCGACGCGCCCTTCCAGATCGGCGGCGTGCTGGGCGACTTGCTGATTCAGATGAGCGTGGCGGATCGCCACCGCCAGGCTATCGGCGACGTCCTGCGCAATTTCGACGTGCTCCGCAGAAAAAGCCGCGATCTCTTCGGAGCCAAGGTTCAGAGTGCCGATCAGTTCGCCATTGGCCAGCAGCGGAACGGCGACGATAGATCGGATCCCGTCCGCCTCCAGAGCCGCTCGCGAGGGTGTATCCGCGACATGCGCAATGTTGGCGACCACATAGGGCCTGCCCTGACGCAGGTCATCCGGATCCCCGAATAGCGCGAGCGGAACCCGCGACCCGATACCCAAGTGCGTTCCTTCGCGCATCAGAACTCCGACCAGACGGGCGTAGACGCCCCCGGGCTCGACCACAGAAACGCTGGTGCGCTGGCATGGAACCAGTTCATGAAAGCGTGTCAAAACGGCGTCTGCGATCTCGTGCACCGAACGTGCGGACAGAATCGCTCGATCCGTTTGGCGCAGGAGCTTGAGACGCTGGCCTGAGCGCCGCAAAGCCTGCTCCGCCTGCTTCCGGCTCGTGATGTCGCGCTGAATACCGAAGTTACCGTTAAACCGGCCCTCCTGATCGTAGATACATATATAGTCGCCGTCCAGCCAGACAGGGGTTCCATCCTGGCGCCGTTCCTCGCTCTCGCCATGCCGATGGCCGGCATCCAGCATCTGCCGGACGAATTGGCGGCCTTGGTCCATATTGTGGGCGAAGACGTCCATCGGTCGCCGTCCCATGAATTGCTGGGGAGTTGCCGCATGCAGCCGCAGCATCGCGTCATTGACCTTGGTGATCCGCTGGTGCTCGAAGATGTGATCCAGCGTCTTGTCCTTGTCGATGGTGTCGTCCCAGCGAACCGGCTCGTCCATCATCATGAAGAAGAAGCCGTCCAGCGATTGAGAAAAAAACAGGTCGAGTTGATCGAAGGATTGGCGCAGCTCACGCTCGACGGTCCGCCGCCGATCGGTTTCCAGCACGAGCGCGGTCAGATCCGCTAGCGAGCCTGCAAAATTCTGTTCGTCGGTTCGCCAGGAGCGGGGCGATCCGGTGTGCTCATTACATAGGACTCCAGCGACCCGGCCTTCCAGGCGAATCGGAACGTCCAGCATCGCGGTGATGTTCAAGACGTCGAGATATCCGATTGCGAACTCGCTCGTGGCGGGGTCCGTCGCAGCGTCGTTCGCGGCGATGATGCGGCTTTCTTCCAGCGTCTGGAAGTATCGCGGATAGCGGTTTACATCCAGGACTGCTCCGCTTTCATGAACGTCCCGCGCTCGATCATAGAGGCTAAGGCAGCGCAGCTCGGTGTGAGCATCGTTGAAGAGCCAGATGCTGACGCGCGCAACTTCGAGAGCCTCCGCAGCCACAGCGACGGCTTGCGCGAGGGCGTCGTCCAGACCGGCGGAAGCGGTTCGAGAAAGCTCCACCAGCGCCGCCTGGAACTGGAGCGTTTGCGAATCTGTTTGCGGACGGGGCTCCGACATCTTAACTCCGAATCGTCCATTGTACAACTTGTTGAGATTTCGGCGAAGCGCTGATATGTCAGCAAACCGGTAGACCAAACCGGCTGATTCCGAAACGCGTATTATCTCCACAAATAATTGCAAATAAATTACTTATTATATTTCTTGGATTTGGCCTGAGGCGTGCTTTTCCTGGCGGGCATGAAGACACTTATTCTCGCTTTAGGATTGGCCGGAATCCTGGGAGCCCAGGGGGTTCCCGACTTTACTCCGCCGACGCCGCTGTTCGGCGCTCTGCTGCACAACAATACGACCGAGGCAAAGCAGCTGCTGGCCGCGGGAGCGGATCCCAACGAAGCCAAGATGGTCGGCTTCCCCGCCGTGTTCTTCCCGCTGGCGTTCCGGAATGTCGAGGTCTTTCACGCCATGGTGCAGAAGGGTGCGGATGTCCAGGCTCGCGATGCTTCCGGTTCAACGTCGCTGATGTGGGCGGCCTTTAACGAAGCAGGCGATCCCACGCTGGTCAAGGAGCTTCTGCGCATGGGCGTGGATCCGAACGTTAAAAACCTCATGGGCGAAACTGCTCTTGTTTGGGCGGCGCGACGTGGAAACACGCAGGCCGTATCGGCTCTCGAGCAAGCGGGCGCTTTGAACCCGAATGGCGTGCGGGAATCGGCGCAGCGCGCAATCGATCTGCTGCAAAAAACCAGCACGTCGTTCATCCGAACGTCGGGGTGCGTCTCCTGCCACAACAATTTCCTGCCGCAGATGACGATCGCCGCCGCTCGAGCGCATGGCGTCGCGGTCGATGAGAAATCCTCGCGGTTATCGACCGAAGCTGAAGTCGCAATCATGAAGCCCATGATCGAAGACGCTGCCAAATATCCCGATCGCGTTCCCGATCCGTCGATCACAGTGAGCTACGCGCTTCTTAGTTTGGCTGCTGATAGCTATCCGGCGGATGCCAACACCGAGGCGATGGCGAAGCTGGTCGCGCACTGGCAAATGGAAGACGGCGGTTTTCGGGCTTTCCCGTTGCGGCCGCCGATCGAATCCAGCCACTTTACAGCGACTGCTCTGAGCGTGCGAGCATTGCAGTTGTACGGCAAGAATCCAGAGACGCAGGTAGAGCGCGCTCGCACTTGGCTCCTCAATGCCAAGCCTGAAACGACCGAAGATCGAGCGATGCAGTTGCTCGGACTCGCTTGGGCCGACGCAGATCAGAGCGATATTCGTGAACGGGCGCAGGGCCTTCTTGCCGAGCAGCGCCCCGACGGTGGCTGGTCCCAACTAAGTGAGCTCAGTACGGATGCGTACGCAACCGGTCAAGCGTTGGTCGCGTTGCAGAACGCCGTAAAGATGCCAGCATCCGATCCGGTGGTCCAACGCGGTATCGCGTTCCTGCTGCGGACGCAGTTCGCCGATGGCTCCTGGCTGGTACGCACCCGATCCTTCCCGTTCCAGCCGTACAAAGAGAGCGGATTCCCTTATGGGAAAGACCAGTGGATCTCCGCGGCAGGAACCAGTTGGGCGGCTATGGCACTCTCGCTCTCGCTTCCTTCGCGGGATCGAGAACCGCGGGTGCTGTTCTCGCGGCACAGCGAAGAGTAAAAACACGAAAACTGGACACAACAAGAGAGCGTAGAAAACGCCGGGTGAGGTTACGAGCGGCAGATCCCTCTGCCGCTCGGAGTATTTTGGGAGAGACTATCTGTCTTTACCCTTGTCTTTGTTGTCCTGCCGATCCTGCTTGCCGCGTCCTTTTTGGTCCGCAGGTGGCTGCGGAGCCGGCGCGGGCTGCGCAGGCGGTTGGGCTTGCTGTGGCCGAGTTGGTTGAGATGCCGGCGGCGCTTGAGGGGCTTGAGGCGGAGGCTGCGGCGCCTGTTGTGGTTGCCTCTGTTGACCGCGGCCCTTTTGACGGTTGTCATTTTGGCGATCGGGCTGCTGCGGCTGCTGAACCTGAGGCTGAACTTGCGGTGCCGCTTGAGGATTCTGCGGCACTTGCTGTTGACCTCGCCCCCGTTGCCGATCATTCTGGCGATCGTTTGGCGGCTGCGGGATTACCGCGGGCTGCTGCGGCGGCTGTTGCACTGGTGGTCGCGCCTGTTGAGGTTGGCCGCCTTGCTGGCCGCGACCGTTCTGCCTGTCATTCTGAGACGGCTGTGGAATTACAGCTGGTTGCTGCTGCAGGGGTGGCCGCACGTCCTGAGGCCGGCCGCCCTGCTGGCCGCGACCCTTCTGCCGATCGTCTTGTTGCCGGTTCACCGGCAGCTGCGGAATCACTGCGGGCTGCGCAGGCTGTTGCACCTGCGGAGGAGCCTGGGGTTGCGCAGTGAGTTGCTTGCCTTTTTGCTGCCCACCGTTTTGTTGACCACCTTTAGCTTGCGGACTCACCTGACGGATCTCAGGACGCCCGCGTGAAGGCTGACTCTGTTGAATCCGGATGACAGCATTCCGATCGAGCGGACGTCCAGGATTCGCTTGGAGCGCGGTTTGCCGCTGCGCGAAAGGAACCGGTGGTGGTGGGGGCGTTGCGCGCGCTACGATGCGGCGATTCGTCACGGTTGAGGGCGGAGCGGCTCCGCCTCCAGACCGTCCACCCAAGACCGCTGCTCTTTGCGGTGCTACCGAGGCAAACGCACCCACCTGGCCGCGGGACACTGCATCGGGAGAAACACGCACCGCCGCCGATCGAACCTCGCGTCCCGATATGACCACGTCGCGTGGCACCGCCGTAACGGCTCCAGCAATGTTGCGGTTCACATAATTCACGTTCGATACGTTGATGTTGTTGAACGTCCGATTCACGATCACGGTATTGGTCACGTTCACGCGTTCGATATAGCGCGGGCTGTAACGATAGGGCGGGACCCAAACTTCGCGCGGCGCAAGCGGGAACCAGCCCACCGGCGGTCCTCCGACGGAGACGCCGATGCTGAATCCCGCCCCGCCAACCCAAGCCACTAGCGCAGGAGCATACACAGGACGCGCGACTACTGGACCCGGTACCCATCCCCAGCGGTTGCGGATAGACACCCAGCGGCCGTAGTGAAAGGGCGCATAGCCCCAGGGCGCGTCGTCTTCCCAGGTCCAGCCCCAAGGCTCGATCCAGGCCCAATGACCATCACGATAGGGCGCCCAATCCGCCGCTACCCGCGGCATCCAGACCGCGGAGTATTGTGGATCCTGGCTCCAGTCGCCTTGACCATCCAGATCGGCGTAGCCCGGGATATCGCGCGATACATAGCGCGCGGATACAGACATATCTTCGCGACGATCGCGCTGCTGGCACCAGTTGTCGAATACATCCGCGACCGGCGCCGTTCGGCGATTAAATGCCGGACCGCGATTGTCTTCGGTCACCACGATCTGGTCCCGGGCGCGCATCGGAAAGACTTGATCGCCAGCTAGAGCTTCGGCCTCGCCTGCACGAACCGTGAAAATGGACGCATCGCCTTGATCATTGACCTCGATGCGGTAATCGCCCGGCTGCAGCAAAGCAAACGCAGCCTGCGGGGTATCGATCTCGATATTTTCCTGAGACGCAAGGTTGCGCACGCGCACGCTGAGCGTTCCCGCGGATAGTTCCACTTGCGCGACTCCATCGCTCAGATTCAGGAAGGTGAAGTTGGTACGGCCGTTCAGCCGGAACGCGGCGGTGCCGATGTGCACTTCGGCGCGCGCGCCCGCTTCAGTCCACAACCGGTCGCCGGTGGTGAGCGGACGGTTGAGGCTTGCGGGGATCCAATCGTCAACACCTCCAGGCTGGAAAGAAACGTTGCGCTCGATCCAGCTCAGCCGCGCTGCGCGATCGGGGGGATCGTAGTAATCGTCTGTATTCTGCCCCCGAACTTGCGGGATCAAAGTGGCGGCGGCAAATGCAATGACTGCAGTCAGAGTTCGCGATAATTTCCGCATAGCAATCCTCCTCAGAAAACGTTACGCGTAATTTCATCGCGGCCCTTTGAAGCCAGGCACGGTAGTCACTGCACGCGCTGTGCCAATAAGCAGACCCAAGCGAATGCAGCGGTTACAACGAACGACTCGGAGGACTTATGCGACGTCCCCACGTCAATCGGTCAATTCTCCTCGCACAGGTCGTTAGGGCCTTCACGTGCACTGATTCAAGCAGGAGATTTTATGACCAAGACCATCGGAGTAATCTTGATAGCGCTTGGACTAATCGGTTTAGTGTGGGGCGGTTTCAGCTACACTACGCGCGAAAAAGTAGTGGATATTGGGCCAATTCACGCTACGCGCGAAAAGACACACAACGTGCCGGTTGCGCCGGTAGCGGGAGCATTGGCCCTGGTGGGCGGAATCGCGCTAATCGCGGCAGGAAAGAAAGGCTAGGAGGTCGCCATGTATGAGAGAAGCGTGACCATTCCCGAAGTCATCCTGATTGCGGGTACCCGTGTTGCGCTGGGCGCAGGCTTGGGACTCCTCATCGGAGAAAAACTTGGACGCGATGTGCGCAAGGGCGCGGGATGGGCGCTGCTCGGAATGGGCGTTGTAACCACCATTCCCCTCGTCATCGGCCTGCTTGGCAAGCCTGCCGTCAGCGCCAAGAAAGCGGCATAGTGGCTGCCTTTAGGTAGGCCGCGATTTAAGCCGGTAAAGGATCCGGCATTCCGGGATCAATTACATCCGGACCTGGATCGTCCGGGTCCGGCAGAGAAGGCTGGTCGGGCCCCGGCGGAGGAGTGCGCTCAGGATCGGGATCGGGTGGGGGCAGTTTTGGATCCGGCATCGTTTCCTACAGTAGATGCACTCAAAGGAGCTTCTGTTTCGGCCCCCGCAATTTCACGGGCCAATTCCGCTCCATCACTGTCGCGGCTCTGTAAACGGCTGTAGTGCAAGACGGCGGGCCTGAGAGTCATCGAGCGGTTGCTCAAGACGCTACCAAAAGACCGGATGGTAAACTGAGGGCGATGCTGCTGAAGTACGCCTACGTGTGTTTGGCAGGCGCCACGTTGCTCAATGCGCAAAATGGAGGGAATCCCGACCCCGCTTTAGGCATCCTGCGGCCGCAAGTTAACGCGGGCATTGTTCCGCAGTCATTGCTTACACAGGCCCAGGAAGCCGCGGCCGATGCTCAGGACGCCGACTTGCTGGCTCGGATGCTCGGCGTAAGCGACTTAACGGAAGAACAAGCCACTAAACTGCAGGAAGCTGCTGCACGTCGCGTGAATCGCGCCAAAGCAACGCTTCAAAGAGCCCAGCAAATGGTGGAGGCGGGACTAGCGCCGGCACGTAGTCTAGATGAGCCTTCGCGGGCCCTGACATGGGCTCAAAGCGATGCCGAGACGGCTCGTTCACGTGGGGCGCTCGTTCGAGAAGTTGTGGAGATGGCGCGCCTTGAGGCGATGATCCCGGAAACGCCAAGGGCAGAAACGCCGCAGGAGTCAGCCAATGGCGAGCGGCCCGCAATGGAACGGTTCGACGGTAACGGCATTTTTACGCGCGGTGAGTTCATCCTGATCAAACTGGCGTTCGAAAAACAGTTCGGTAAACCGCTACCTGTGAGTGCCGACGGGAATACCGCTGTGCATCGGGCTCTAGGATTCGATCACAGCAATCGCGTGGACGTGGCGCTGATGCCGGACACGCCTGAAGGCCTCTGGCTGCGTCATTACCTGGAATCGAGTGCGATTCCCTACTACGCTTTTCGGACTTTCATTCCTGGAAAAGCGACTGCCGCACATATTCATATCGGCCCGGCGAGCAGCCATATTTCCACCGGCGCCGGAATCATGCTCCCAGTACTAGAACGTCCTCGAAGTTAACCCGCTTTTTCTTTCCCAAATGGCGTATTGGAAATGTCCTGGCTGGTTTTATACTGAGATTTCGTAAACATCAAAAAAGTGGATTGCCATGCTCGCAGGCAGACGATTCATCTTAAAGATTCCAACCATCGCGGTTGATTCGCGACGCGTCGCAGTGATGATGCCCATCGGTGCGGTCCTCGACGTCCTGTCGGAATCCGTCGATGGAAAAATGACGCAAGTAATCTGGGACGGACGTCCGGTTGCGATGTTCACCATTGACTTGGAGGAGCGCGGCCGAGAAATAGCGGAGACGGTCAATGCTGCAAACGGCCAAGGTCCCTTGGATCCCGAGCGCGTCCGAAAGGTGCTTCAGAATGAACTGGAAGCCGCCCAGGAACGTCGCGCGGCCGCCTCAGAGCACTTTAACGAGGTGATGGCCGAGGTCCCCAGCGGTCTTCCACACCCCGACGGCACCCATCGAATCAGGCTGGCTTCGCGTGAATATTCAGGAGCTCTGGCGGAGGCCGTATCGGCGATGACACGCCTCAACGAGTTTTTGGTATCCGGAACCATTCCGCCAGATCTCAAAGGCAAGCACGCTGCGGAAGAGAAGTAGACGACCTAGGGTCGATAACGGGCGCGCCAATAACTAATTCCTACCAGCGCCACGGACAGCACCAAGCCGAATACGTTGGATCGCCCGGTGACTGCGGCGCTTTTGGGATCTTCGAGGTATACGGCTACGGCTTCAGGCCGGGGAAGAACCTTGGCGACTGAAGGCGCTGGGACTGTCTTCCGGGAACCATGGTTCTGAGAATAGGCGCGCGTGAATTCGGCCCCAAAGAAGAACAACTGCGCCGTGTAGTAGATCCACACCAGTAATACGATGAGCGATCCGGCGGCCCCATACGCAGATCCCACGCTGGCGTGCCCCAGATACAGGCCGAGCAAAAATTTGCCCAGAACGAATAGTAGAGCTGTACCGAAGGAGCCGATCCAGAGATCGCTCCAGGGCAGGCGCTCTACTGGGAGAAAGCGATAGATAGCGGCAAACAGGAGCGTGATCACGAGAATCGAGATCAGCATATTGGCCCCTTCCAATACGAATGCAGGCAGCGGGAGCGAATTACCGAATAGCTCGCCGAAAGCAGCCAGAGCGGCACTTAAAAGCAGCGATACGAGCAACAGGAATCCGATACCCAGCACCATGCCGAAGGTCAGGAAGCGTTCCCGAATCATCGCCCATACACCGCTTCCGGGAGTTGATTTCACTTCCCAGATCTTATTCAATGAGTCTCGCAACTCCGAAAATACGCCCGAGGCGCCAAATAGCAAAGTCGCAAGGCCGATCACCGTACCGAGAATCCCGCTACTGGGCTTCTGTGCGCTGGCGATCATGGTGTTAATCATGCTTGCGCCGTCTGGGCCTACCAGGGCCTGTACCTGGGTAATCAATCCCTGCCGCGCTGCATCCCGACCAAATACCAAGCCGGCAATAGCGATAACGATAATCACTAATGGGGCGAGCGAAAGCACTGCGTAGTAAGCCAGCGAAGCCCCCATTTTCGCGCCCTCGTGGGTTTTCCAGCTGGCATAAGCGCGTTTGAGCAGAGCAGCCATGTCGCTCCTTCAAGCAATTCATCTTCCAGCATTTAACGGTCGGGAAAACGTTATCCAAGGCGAGTGCGTCTAACAAATGGAGGTACCTACATCATGTTTGCAAAAAGACTCATACCCCTCATCATTACCGGAGCCATGGCAATCGGAACGGGCTATGCGGCAGAAATTGTCGTGAAAGAGCGTCCCCCGAAGGCTGTCGTTGAGAAGCGCGGGCCAGCTCCCGGAAAAGACTATGTGTGGGTTCCCGGCTATCATCGCTGGGATGGAAATCACTACGCCTGGGAAAAGGGCCGCTGGGATCATCCTCCACGCTCGCATGCGCGCTGGATAGCTCCGCGCTGGGAACATCGCAAGGACGGCTACGTTTTCATTGAAGGCCGCTGGAGCTAGAACACCTTCCGGAACGTGAGATTGATGCGGGCAGCGCCTGTTAGGGGGTGCTGCCCATCTTTCAGTGGGGCCACACCGTGATAGATGAACCGTGCGGGACCGCCCCAAACCACCACATCACCGCTTTCCAGGCGCAAGCGGCGTAACGAATCGGCGCGGCGCAAGCCGCCCCACAGAAACACCGCGGGCAATCCCAGCGATACCGACACGATAGGCGCCCAGGCGTCCTTCTCATCGCGATCCTGATGAAGGTTCAGTTTCGCTCCGGTCGCATAACGATTGATCAGACAAGCATCCGGATCGTAGTGTTCAAATCCTGCCTGAGCCGCAGCCTTAGTGGCGATCTCCAGGAAAAGCTGAGGCATCGGAGGCCAGGGTAGCCCCGTATCAGGATCTACAGGGTCGTAACGATAGCCCTTGCGGTCGGATACCCAACCGACGCGGCCGCAGTTGGTCATGGCCACAGACATGGTGTGCCCGCCAGGCGTGACCAAATGGCGGAAAGCGGCGGTGTGCGCAATCTCCGTCACCTCTTCGATCAGCATCGGCGCGTCGGATGTCACGAACCCTCGAAGCAATACAGCCCCTTCCTGAAGCTGTTCAACCGAAGGAGAAAGTGGTTCGCTGTCGAAAAGAGAATTCATAACCATCTCTTCATAAGGATCTGCCTCGCAGCCGGTCGATTTTCCGGCGATCCCGTTTGGAGGGCTTCCCTTCCCGCAAGGCTTCGAAATTCGGCATGGCTTTGCGCTCTTCTGCCAGCCTCAGGCGCTTCTCCCGGCTCTCGGCATTCTCCCTATAAAGTGTCTGGGCCACTGCGGCAGGACCGCGCATTTCGCTGAGGCCGAGTACTTCGATTTCAAAATCGCCCCCTGGACTTCTGACCTGCAAGATATCCGCCACCCGAACCTCCCGCGCGGGTTTGGCTTGTTGGCGGTTGGACTCGATCTTTCCGAGCTCGCATGCCCGCGTAGCGAGGGAGCGCGTCTTAAAGAAGCGGGCCGCCCAAAGCCACTTGTCAATTCTCATATACTTCTCTCATACGCTTCGCTTATGCCGATCTACGAATACCAATGTCGTCGGTGCGGATACGGTTTTGAGTATCTGGTTCGGTCATCGTCACCGGCCGCAGCCTGCCCTTCTTGCCAGAGCCGAGACCTAAAGCAGCTAATTTCATTGTCCGCGATGAGTTCCGAAGGCAGCAGAGCGGCGAATTACAGCGCCGCATAGAAAAAATCGTTGGGAGCGCGCAAAGACAAACTGTCTGAAGATCATCAGCACTTGCACGAGCATTTCGAGGATTAAATTCCCCCAAGACGCGACCCCCTTGAAACCAGCCGCGTCCAGGATCATGATGGTTCGCTGTTGAGGGGCCCGGAAGGGGTAAGCTTCTTAAAGACTTACGGGCTCAAGGAAGCTGTGGATGAAAATAGCACTGCTGTTTGGCAGCCTATTTGTGCTGGTTGCGCTTTTAACAGCCCAACAGCCTGCACCGGCCACCGCGAAGCGCGCCCTTCTCGATCAATACTGCGTCACCTGCCATAACGACAAACTCAAAACGGCCAATTTGTCGCTCCAGAAATTGGATCTCACCGACGTGGGGGATCAGCCGGAAGTATGGGAAAAAGTGGTGCGCAAGCTGCGCGCTGGCCTGATGCCGCCACCCGGTATGCGCCGTCCGCCGTTAGCCGAATACGAAGGGCTCAGAGACTGGCTGGAAACCGAAATCGATCACAAGGCCGCGAGTCACCCCAATCCGGGATCGGTGATTCTGCATCGCCTGAATCGAACCGAATACGCCAACGCAGTGCGCGATCTGCTGGATCTTGAGATCGATACCACTACGCTGCTTCCGCAGGATGATTCGGCACGAGGCTTCGACAACATCGCGGGTTCTCTAACGATTTCCCCGACACTGCTTGAAGCGTATACAACGGCTGCGACCCGCGTCGCGCGCATGGCCGTCGGATTCTGGAAAACGCCGACAGAATCGGCTTATATCGCTCCTGGCGATACTTCACAGAATCAGCACATTGAAGGTTTGCCGTTCGGGACGCGCGGTGGGATGCTGGTCCGCCACAATTTTCCATCCGATGGCGACTACAAGTTTTCGGTCCAGAACTTCGGCCTGGGTAAATATGTTCCAGGTGAGAAATTGGAATTCCTGATCGACGGCGAACGAGTGCATCTGACCGACTACGTCGGCGTGGGACTGAGTCAAGGAATGCAAGCGGACAACGATGGGGCGATAGAATTAACCATCCCGGTCAAAGCAGGCACGCACGTGGTGGGCGTCACGTTCCTGGCGACTAACTATCGGCCCAGCCTGGATATGATCCGGCAGTATGAACGAAAGTCGCTCGAGAACAATAGCATCCCGCAATTGCAATACTACCCAGCCATAGGTTTATTGAGAATCCAGGGGGCGTTCGAGGCCACGCGCCCAGTAGATTCGCGCAGCCGCCGAAAAGTATTCACTTGCGAGCCTGTCAACGCTGCTCAAGAGGATGTTTGCGCCAAGGAAATTCTTTCGACGCTGACGCGGCGGGCATACCGCCGCTCCACAACTCCGCAGGATCTGGAATGGGAATGGGGCTTCTACCAGGAAGGCCGCCGCGGCGGCACATTCGAGGATGGCATCGAGCTGGCCCTGCGGCGAATCTTGACGAGTCCGAACTTTCTGGTCCGCACCGAAAAAGAACCTGCCAATGTGAAGACGGGCCAGCCGTACCGCATTACCGATCTCGAACTCGCGTCGCGATTGTCGTTCATGCTGTGGAGCAGCATTCCGGACGACGAGCTGATCAATCTGGCCAATAAAGGAACGCTGCACACGTCACCCGTGTTGGAGCAGCAAGTCCGCCGTATGCTGGCCGATTCCCGATCGCAAGCTTTGATCGAGAATTTCGCCGATCAATTGTTGTACTTGCGGAATCTGCCGGCTACGTC
>Ga0207674_10002340_pt1 | contig 23974 bp, 17 predicted proteins | sample KBSCornC72_FD_184303 | JGI IMG/M metagenome (GOLD analysis project Ga0207674, IMG submission 184303) | Corn rhizosphere microbial communities from Kellogg Biological Station, Michigan, USA - KBS Corn C7-2 (SPAdes) (version 2) | ecosystem: Host-associated > Plants > Roots > Rhizosphere > Soil ...
TATCTCGCATTCGGATCGCCGATGATGGCGATATCGGAAGAACCCAGGTAGTAGCCATTTTCATCAACGATCTTCTTACCTGACTTGGGATCCACCTGTACATAGCTGCCCTGCAGCACGCCCAGGGGATGGCCGTTGAGAGCATAGGTGCCGGGACCACCGGCATATCCGCCCATCTCGATCTGCTTGATATCCTCAGGCATATCATGCACCTTGCTGCGATTCAACGTAAAGTTGCCCATAATATCCCAATGCCAGTCCTGGCTGCGGACAATGGTATAGCCCAGCTGGATCTCCAGGCCCTTGTTGTCTACCGCGCCGGCATTGATCTCGATGCCATTATATCCGGTGCTGGCATCCATCTGCCTGTTCAGCAGCTGGTCCTTGGCCGTACGGGAATAAGCAGTAAAGTCCAATGTGATGCGGTTGTCGAAGAAAGTTCCTTCCAATCCCACTTCCAATTCACGTATGAGCTCCGGCTTCAGATTCGGGTTCGGCAGGAAGTCGGGGATCGCGCCTGTATTGATGACCTTGCCGGACTTGTCGATAAAGGCATTGGTCGTCTGCGCAAAATAGGCTCGGGTATTATACGGCGTGGGGAAGTGCGCGCTCGTAGCGTAGCCGGCGCGTAGTTTCAGGAAATTGATAGTCTTACTGTCCTGCAGGAAGGTGAATGCCTGCGTTGGAATGAAGGATGCGCTGAAGCTGGGATAGGTCTTGGTGCGGTTGCCGGGTTCCAGTGTGGATACCCAGTCGTGCCGGCCGCTGACGTTCAGGTACAACATCTCTTTAAATCCCAGGCCGGCCTGGGCGTAGATTCCTTCCCTGATCTCCTCTGACCGGAAGTCGAGGTCATTGCCGCCTTCATCATTCACGTCGTGGCTCGTGAAATTGCTGTGATCGAAGAGACCAAAGACCAGCTGGCCATTGCTGAGCATGCCATTCTGATTGTAATAATCATGACGCATGTCGCCGCCGGCTTCCAGTGTGAGGGTGAGATCATTGTTAAGGTTCTTGTTGAAAGAAGCGCTTAACGTATGGTTGAAGATGATATTCTGAATATTGGTCGTACGGTAGGTACCCGTCTGATAGGCAGCGCTGCCTTGCTTTCCACCCTTGTTCACCGTCAGGCTCTGATATTCCGCATAAATGTCCGAACCAAAGCGATAATTCAGATTGAGACCGGGCAACAGCTCGTATTTTAGACCCAGCGTGCCATACGTGCGATAGACCTTATCGTGAGACAGGTTATTATTAGCCGTCCACCGGGGATTCTCGATATCGTTACCGTTGCGGTAATAAATGCTTGATCCATCCACCGGATTTTGAAAGGGCAGCCCCATTAGATTGATGCTGGTCGGCGTAAAAAGCAGGTCGCCGAATACGGATGCTACGTCCGCGCTGCCGCCGCCGCCATTCGCGCCTACCGTAGGCGTTTGCATATCCGTGATCGAGAAATTCAGCACAGCATTGGCCGTGAACTTATTCGCAAGCTTCGCAGTCCCGCCAAGACCAAAGTTGTTTTTGTACACGCGGTTGTTGGGCGTAAAACCCTCGTCATCCATATAGCTGTAGTTGGCATTGAAGGTCGTGTTCTGGCCTGAGCCGGCTACATTGATGGAAGAAGTGCTGATCTTGCCCGTTCTAAAAAATTTGGGGACGCTGTTGTAGTACTGGTAAGCCTGCTGCTTTCCGTTGCCATACAGGTCGGGATAAGCCGCCGCCAGGGAGGGCGAATAGCTCACCATCAGCGGAGGATTGGTGAATTCAGCACCCCAGTTGCTGAACGCCGCGGAAGGAGCCAGGTCGAAGCCACCGCCATAACGATGCGTGTAGTCAGGGAGGTTGGCCACCTGGTTGATAAAGAAAGATTGCGTGCCCGTGATCTCCGTCTTTCTCAGAGGTTTGCGGCCCGATCCATTCTTGGTGGTGATCACAATGACCCCGTTACGGCCTGCCTCACCATACAATACGGCAGCAGCAAGACCCTTGAGGATGTTGACGCTCTCGATGTTGTTGGGGTCCAGGTCGAGAAATCTGCTGGAGGTCGAAATACCGCCTCCATACTGGAAATTGGCATTCACATTGGTGCCTCCGTCAAAAGGAACGCCATCTACAACGAAGAGTGGAGTGGACGCACCACCCGTAATGGTGCTGATACCGCGGATGCTGATGTTCGTACCGCTGCCGGAGATGCCCGACGAAGCCAGCACGTTTACACCAGGGGCCTTGCCGTTCAGCAGACGCGCGATATCTTCTTCCGGCCTTTGCTCGAGCTCCTTGGCTTTGACCGTAGATACCGCATAACCCAGCGCCTTCTTTTGTTTCTCGCGTCCCAGCGCCGTAACGACAACCTCGCTCAATGCCGTATTGGCGGCTTTTAGGGAAAGGGTGAGGCTTGTACGCCCACCCACAGCGATCTCAGTAGTCTCGAATCCTATACCGCTGACGATCAGGACAGCGTTGGGATTAACTCTGATCTTGAAGACTCCGTTTGCATCCGCGCTCGTGCCGCTGCGGACTCCTTTGATTCTTATAGATGCGTTGGGAATTGGCGACCCGGAGGGGTCGGTGACTTTACCAGTCACTTCTGTCGTTTGGGCGCGTAACCCATTAGCAATGAGCAATAGAATGCCCATTAGCAAACAGTGAAGTTTTCTCATGTATAGTAGTAGTTTATAAAAAAAAATATGGACTAGGGCATGTGACTCAAATGAACGGGAAAGGGTTCCAAAATTTGACGAGCGGGTAACATTACTGGCTGGACGGTTCTACAAGCTGTTGACTTTCTACACACGAACCAATAAACTGTCAGTTCTGGACAATTAAAGTACGAACTTTTTAATTACATTTTAAGTTTCCTTAACATTTTTTTTTGAAATATTTCCACACGCCCGGCGACGCCTTATTATATTGTCAAGACCGATGCCCGTGCACCTGCCTTCTTCTTCCCGATTCTCCAGGTCCGCCTTGCCGTCCCGAACTTCCCTGCCCCGATCCAGACTTCCTGATTCTCTAATTGCCTTGTTCCACGCTGTCCAGGTTCAGAACTTCCCTGATTCTCTGGTCTACCTGTTCCTCCCGCCTGGCTCTGAACTTCCTGGTTGCCCTCTACTTCCGTCCCCGATTCAACCTCTTCCCCCGTCTCCCAGCCCTCCACTTCGCTGTTCCCCCTGATGCATCCCAGCGGAAGATTCAGCGTATCTTTCCCCCGGGCGAATCCCAACCAGCCCGTCCCCACGATCCATTGTCCCTACCGCCCAGAGCTGATCACCTCCATACTGTCAATAAATTAATAAATTTAATCATATTACAACAGCTAACTAAATTTATTACGCCCACAATTCTATCCAATCTAAAACCAAATATATCATTTTTTATAATTCATACCTGACGTGATTGTATTTGACAAAAGGGCAGGCGGCCGATCAAAAAGACAGGGAAATTTTAAAGCATTTTAATGAGCTCCTGCGCATGTTAATTTTCAATAGTTTACCCGACCACAGAATGAGACAGAAGAAGGGCAGGAAAAAGGCCACTTCTCTCATAATATGTTGATTATCAATTATTAATAAAGGTGTTTTTCCATCTTCAAAGCCTCATTTTTGGGGTTTTAAAGTTATTCACACCCTCAAAAATTTATTTTGTTATGTGGCGCTAATTTGTAATTTAGTGCAAGAATTTAATGGGTTAGTAAGTAAGGGGCCGGCGATTTAGCTGGCCCTTTTACTTTTTTATCAGGGCCGCCACATCATATCTTTTTCTGCCCGCAACATTCTCCATTTTTCTCTTCACTACACCCATTTATCCGCTCATCTCATTCCATCTTGCTCATCTCCTGCGGAAAAATGTGACCTTTACTGCATGAGTAAAATAAAAACAGCTTTCTTCTGTAGCAATTGTGGTTATGAAAGCGCAAAATGGTCGGGGAAATGTCCTTCATGTGATCAATGGAACACTTTTGTCGAAGAAGTCATTACAAAAGACAACCGATTAGCCGAGTCTGACTGGAAAAAAAATACTGCTGGTAAAAAAGATGTCCGCACTGTATCCCTTAACGAAGTAGTAAGCGCGGAAGAAAAAAGGATCATCACGGCAGATGCAGAGCTTAACAGAGTATTGGGAGGCGGCATCGTAACGGGAAGCATTGTGCTGGTTGCAGGAGAGCCGGGCATTGGTAAAAGTACGTTGTTCCTGCAGAATGGATTGCTGTTGAAAGACCACACCGTCCTTTATATCAGTGGTGAAGAAAGTGAACAGCAGATAAAAATGCGGGCCGACAGGCTAAAGATGCAGAATGATCAATTCTATCTGCTGACAGAAACGTCCACACAAGCGATATTCCAGGAAATAAAAAAGTTAAAGCCCAGCCTCGTGATCGTAGACTCGATCCAGACACTGCAATCTCCCTATATCGAATCCTCCGCGGGCAGCGTATCCCAGATAAGAGAGTGTACGTCGGAGCTTCAACGATTTGCCAAAGACAGCCACACGCCTGTGTTTCTCATCGGTCATATCACAAAGGACGGAGGTATCGCCGGTCCAAAGATCCTGGAACATATGGTGGACACCGTCCTGCAGTTCGAAGGCGACAGACATTACGCCTATCGCATACTTCGCACGCTGAAGAACAGATTTGGCAGCACAGCGGAACTGGGCATTTATGAAATGACGGAAGACGGCATGCGCGGAGTAAGCAACCCCAGCGAACTCCTGATCACACAAAAAGAGGAACAGCTCAGCGGTATTGCCATCGCTGCCACCATCGAAGGACTACGACCTCTCCTCATCGAAGTACAGGCCCTGGTAACGCCATCCATTTACGGCACACCTCAAAGGACAGTCAGCGGCTTCGATCTTCGCCGGCTGCAATTATTGCTGGCAGTACTGGAAAAGAGAGGCGGCTTTCATTTTGGAGTAAAAGACGTCTTCCTCAACATCGCCGGTGGACTGAAAGTGGAAGACCCCTCCATCGACCTGGCTGTACTTTGCGCCCTTCTCAGCTCTTACGAGGACACACCCCTGTCCCCTCACTATTGCTTTGCCGGCGAAGTAGGGCTCAGCGGCGAGATAAGGGCCGTAGGTCGTGTCGAACAACGGATAGCTGAGGCCGAAAAGCTGGGCTTCGAAAAAATATTCGTCAGCAGATACAATGCGCTCCGGAAAACCGGCTCCCCAAAAAATTTAACCAGTTTTCCGGAGATATCTAATGTCCGTCCTTCGGACAACGAACCTGTGGTTCGTCCTGGAGGCCTGAATAGCCAGAAGTTTAACATCGAGATCATGCCCGTAGGGAGAGTGGAAGAAGTATATCAATATCTTTTTTAAGGGGTTGCCCCTGTACAATGAATGGTCTGTCCGTTCGTTCTAACTTGTAGATTTATCCCAATGTATATCTTACGGCTATTTATACCATTCGTCGTTGCCCTTGCCCTTTTTTCCTGCAGGAAAGACAGTTTTATCACCAGTAAGGACGCCATCGTCCACCTGAGCGCCGACACATTGTTCTTCGACACCGTATTTGTCTCTACAGGCAGCATCACCGAGGCCGTCAAAGTGATCAATGGCAACGACCAGAAACTGCGTTTGTCCGATGTAAAGCTGATGGGCGGCAGCCAGTCCTTTTTCTCCATCAATATCAATGGCGCGCCGGGACCTCAGCGGCAGAATGTAGAGCTGGAGGCAGGAGACTCAATCTATATTTTTGTGGCCGTCAGCATACAGCCCAATGCAGCGAACCTTCCATTTATTATACAGGACAGCATACAGGTCGCCTTTAATGGCGTGTCTCAATACATCCAGCTCCAGGCATGGGGAAAAAATGCCCATTTCCTCCGCAACCAGGTCATTGAAAGCAATGTTACCTGGGATAACACCTTACCCTATGTCATTTTGGGTGGATTGCAGGTGGATACAACCGCTATCCTCACCATTCCTGCCGGATGTCGCATCTACCTGCATGCCGATGCCCCTTTCTTAGTGGACGGCACCCTGAAAGTACAGGGAGAAAAAGGCGATAGCAACCATGTTATCTTCCGGGGCGACAGACTGGATGATCCTTACCGGGATTTCCCCGGCGGCTGGCCCGGTATTTACTTCAGACAGACAAGCAAAGCCAGCAGCATGGAATATGCTGAAATAAAAAATGCATACCAGGCCGTCGTGGCGTCGGGTTCACCCCTGAGCTCTCCGCCTCAGCTCACGCTCGACCAATGCATCATCGACAACAGCTATGATGCAGGTATAATGGGAATACAGACCAGCATCCAGGTCAACAATTGTCTGATCAGCAACTGTGGTAAGAATATAGTTCTGAATTATGGAGGGAACTATCGATTCCTGCATTGCACCGCGGTAGGCTTCTCCAATGATTATGTCACCCATTCACAGCCCGTGCTCTCCGTTAGCAACAATATTGTACAGGACAACGGCACGTCACTGAACGCCGACCTCTCCGCCGACTTCATCAATTGTATCTTCTGGGGCGCCAGTGGAATGGTGGATAATGAAGTACAGCTCACACGCCAGGGATCTACAGCCTACCATGTGGGGTTTACAAACTGCGACTGGAAGGTAAAGACGGCGCCTGCGGATGCCACCGTCTCCAATATGATCGCGAATACCGACCCGTTGTTCGACAGCGTCAATAATTCCAGACGCTATTACGATTTTCATCTCCGGCCGGCATCACCCCTTATAGATAAAGGTATCAGCTCCTCTCTCTCCCTCGACCTGGACGGCAACCCCCGGCCCGTAGGCCTGCCCGACCTGGGTTGTTATGAGCGTCAGTGAGTCCAGCCATCCGGAGGAAATGCCGCCTGTCATTCAAATTTGTCGCTAACTTAAAGATTAGCGTTCTCCACTTGTAACTCTTTCACAATACAAACTACCTTTATTGTCTAAAATCAACTTTCTATGGTACGCGCACTATTGCTTTCGTTGTTCCTGGTTGCCGGTGTGACAAGTGTCTATGATTTTAAGGTGCAGGGACTGGATGGAAAAACCATCGATCTTTCCAGGTTCAAGGGCAAAAAGCTACTGATCGTCAATACAGCGTCGAAATGTGGATATACTCCGCAATATGCCGACCTGGAAAAGCTGTACGAACAGTACAAGGACAAGCTGACCATCATAGGTTTCCCTGCCAACAATTTCCACCAGCAGGAGCCGGGCACCAACGCAGAGATCAGCGAATTCTGTAAGAAGAACTACGGCGTCACCTTCCCTATGGCCGAAAAAGTGGATGTCATCGGAGAAAATACACATCCTCTTTTTAAATATCTGACGGAAGAGGCGAAGAAGCTGGGAGTCGCCGACCCTGTCATCGGCTGGAACTTCACCAAATTCCTCATCGATGAGAATGGGAAGCTCATTGCCGTATTCCCCAGCAAGGTCAAACCCATGGATGAGCAGATCACGAAGTATTTGAATTAGCGATCAGGCTGGCTGGCCGTGAAACGATGCCTTTTTCCGTCAGCACCTTGATAATCAAGAGATGTCATCTTACCTCCATCATAACTATATTTCAATCGAACTGTATGCAGCCCCTTTTTCAAAGGGGCTGCTCCTATTTGCTCGATACCCGAAAAGCAATCCCATCCCTGAAGATGGCCCGGTCGTCTAAATAATTCACCCCTGTCCCTCGCCGGCAGGAAAAAGCAATAGACGCCATCCGCCGGCACCTCGATATACCCGGATTTTTTCAGGCTCCTTCCCGAACTGTCCAGACAAAGGTCCGTCAGCACACCCCCCTCTCCTCCCTTCACCGCCGTATCCCCCACCGTCGGAAAAGGATCGTAATTATAAAGCACCGTCCGGGTACCAAACCTGCCGCCCGTCATCCTCACATGCTGAGGCGCAGGTATCACTCCAATGCCCCCCGTCATCTGCGAATACCCCACCGCAGACAGGCACAAAAACGACAGCAGCACAGATAAATGTTTCATCCTTTTATTTCTTCCAGTCATACACAGCCAGCATGGGCAAATACCCATCCACTAAAAACCCTTCATAACCCCAGCACTGCCCATCCCACGCCTTCCAGTCCCTGGTATAATTACTCCCTTCACAATGTCCGTCAAATCCATTTTCTTTATACGCCTCCATCATGGGAATAAAAATGGCATCCGCCTCCTTTCGCATACCCAGCTCATACAACGCCTTGATGGTAAAATAGGCATAGCAGCCGGTGGCGCCACCATTCTCATATATTTGAAATGCATCCGAACCATCGGGCTTGTCCCCATGCCCCCAATGCTTTTCATGCGCCACATAGTCGGCTGGCGGTACGGGTATCAAATTCTCCGGAAGCCCAAGCTTGAAATGCGTATAGCCTACCTCGTTAACAGTCCATAACATACGGCTACCGCATTCACAAAAGTGAAATAATAGTCATGCAGCTGCCCATCCGCACTGCGCCAGCCGGCCAGCACTCCGGTCTCCGTATTGTAAAAATGATTGAAATAGGCAGCTTTGAGCCTGTCCCCAAAGGCGGAGAATGACTTTTGATCCTCCGTCTCACCGATAAGCGCGGCAACTTCCGCGAGCTGCATCACCGCCCGATAAGCCAGCGCGTTCGAATAGGCATCATCGTGACCAAATCCGATGGCATCCCACCAGTTGGCAGGTCGCTGAAAGGGCTTCATGTCCCAGCTCCCGGTATTCCCTGTGTGACCGTACTCTATAATGCCATCCCCGTTGGTGTCGGTCCTCATCATCTTGTCTGCCCAGCCCTTGATAACCGCATAATTCTTTCGGGCCCAGTCCTTGTCCCCGGCATCCAGTATATAATAGCAGGCCGCTATGACCAGCGAGGGCGCACTGTCGTTAGAGTCGTACTTACTAAGCCATCCATATTGATTGTTGTAAAAATATCCTGTTTGCCCATACCCCTTATACCCGCCAAGATACACATCCAGCGTGCTCCGGATCAGATCCATGGCGGTTAGGTCCTTTGCCAGCCTGGGTCCAGACTTCGTCGGCGGGATCGTAAACCTCGATCGATTTCGTGGCGTCATCGGTATTGCTGGCCAGACAGCAATTTCCACCGTGCGGCTTTGTCGTGCCGATGGGATTAGTCAGCGGAGCGGTGACAAGTGTATCGGATCCCGATAAAGGGGACCCTGACTTTTTAGAGCAAGCGGTAAAAAAGAGGAAGGCCGCCGTCATCATCGTTATGCAACCATATCTCATAAGCGTTGCCGGTTTACCTGGTTATTAGCTAGAGTAAAATCCGGAAGAGATGTCCTAGTGGTCCTGTGTTAATTTTTGTGGCCCCTGACCGCCGGCCCTGCTCGGCACATTTCTTTATATTTGCCCCCTATGTCATTCACAAATGTCATCGGTCAAAAGGAGATAAAGGAAAAGTTGGTGGAGCTGGTTCAGTACAATCGGCTGAGCCATGCCCTCCTCTTCCTTGGTAATGAAGGCAGTGGCGCCCTGTCAATGGCCCTGGCATTTGCCCAATACACCGTTTGCGAAAAAGTGAACAAACCCCAGGCCGCCGCACCCGCCGGACCCTCCTTGTTTGGAGAAGAACCCGTCCCCGCCGGACCCGCCCCGGCTTCCAGCGCGCCGCCCCCCCTTCCCCCCGACGCCTGTGGGATCTGTCCCGCCTGTGTCAAAGCTGCACAGCTGATACACCCGGATATCCATTTTTCCTATCCCGTCATTCCCCGCAAGCCGGGCGATAAACCCGTAAGTACGGATTATATCGCCGAGTGGAGAGAGTTCGTCAAACAATACCCTTATGGCAACGCCTACGACTGGCTTCAATTCATCGGGGCAGAGAACAAGCAGGGGAATATCACGGCCCTGGAATGCAATGACATTATCCACAAGCTAAGCCTCAAGAGCTTTGAGAGTGGTTATAAGATCCTGGTCATGTGGATGCCCGAGTACCTGGGCAACGAGGGTAACAAGCTGCTCAAGCTCATCGAAGAGCCCCCGGCCAATACCCTTTTTATATTGGTAGCCGAAAATGAGTCGCTGATCCTTCAGACCATCCTCTCCCGGACTCAATTGGTAAAAATACCCCTTCCGGATACCCTGGATATTGAAAGAGCCCTGATCGAGCGGGCAGGGGTCGCCGCCGAACAGGCCCGGCAAATTGCCATCCTCTGTGAAGGGAATTATCATGAGGCATTGCAATTGATCCGTCATGCGGAAGATGACTGGCAGGGCATCCTCCGGGAATGGCTGAATGCCATTCTTAAAAATGGTCCCATCGCCCAGGTCAAATGGATCGACGAGATCAGCAAGTCGGGAAGAGAAAGGCAAAAGCAGTTCCTCCGGTACTTCAACCACCTGCTGGAACAGGCCATCCGTCTCCGGTACATGGGAGAAGCAGCCCCGGCCATTCCCGACAATGAACGCGACATCGCATTGAGAATGAATAAGATAGCAGACATAGCCCAGCAAAGGGCCATCATCGAGGAGCTGGACAGGGCCGCTTATTACATCGAGCGAAATGCCCACGCCAAAATGCTTTTCCACGCCCTCACTATAAAATTATATCATATCCTGGCGGATCGGACCATCACAGCCGTGAATTAGGGATCCTGACCGTCGCGTCCCTGCTTAAGCTCCTGATCGGCCCGGGCCGTCCCATTCCTCCCTCCCAAAGACCGCCCCCCACCCATCGAAGTGCCCCTCCACCCTCCGAAAGGCTGCTTTCACACCCCAGGAAGTTTTATGTCTGTCCTCCAGACACCGCGTCTGGCCGTTTAGGTGGAAATTTGGTGCATTTCGCCGTAATTCCCCGCATAATAGTATATTTGATAATGGCCCCGGAACAGGGCCTGTGAAATTAGGCGGATCTGAGTGAATTGTGGGAAAGGACAGGCCGCAGGAATAGAGATACGTTGCACCTGATATGAGACGGGCCTATGGTCCGTCGGCCGAAGGCCAATCATTATATATTAAATATTAGCTTCGTACGTCAGTAGCATTCTTCTGCCTGCATCAGTATAGCCTTGTTTCACGCCATGCGGACCCTTCGGTTGGTCTGCTCAGGCGAAATTCCTAATTGTTAATTTATTTTGGATATGGGATGTAGCAATTGCGGTACAGCCAAAGGGGGCAAACCATCTGGCTGTAAAAGTAACGGAGGGTGTAGTACGGGTGGATGCAATCGTCTGAATGTACATGACTGGCTGGCAAATCTACCGTTTAGTGATCCTGATAGCGGCTGCCGGATCGTAGAAGTGAGCTTTAACAGGGGCAGCCGTAAAGATTTTTACCGGAATACGACCACCCACCTCTTTGAGAAAGGTGATATGATCAGCGTCGAAGGCGTCAGCGGCTTTGACGTAGGCGAGGTGACGATGACCGGTGAAATGGTCAGGCTGCAAATGAAGAAAAAAGACGTAGACGAGAGGAATCCGGAAATAAAAAAGGTCCTCCGCCGGGCCACCGATAAAGACCTGGAGATCATGCAGCAGAACAAAGCCCGGGAAAGGGACGCGCTCATCCGGAGCCGCGCCATCGCCCGCCAGCTCAAATTGGAAATGAAAATGAGCGAGGTAGAGATCCAGGCGGACGGCAGAAAGGCGACTTTCTTCTATATCGCGGATGACAGGGTGGATTTTCGCGAGCTGATCAAGCTGTATGCAGGAGAGTTCCGGCTAAAGGTTGAAATGCGACAGATCGGCGCACGCCAGGAAGCCGCCAAAGTGGGCGGCATAGGCAGCTGCGGCAGGGAATTGTGCTGCGCTACCTGGCTCAGCGATTTCAGATCCGTGAACACGACTGCCGCACGCTATCAAAACCTGTCCATCAACCAGAGCAAGCTCAGCGGTCAGTGCGGCCGCTTAAAATGCTGTCTGAACTACGAGCTCGACACCTACCTGGACGCACTGCAGAACTTCCCCGACAATGCGGAGACGCTGCAGGTAGCAAAGGGAACAGCTATCCTTATCAAAAAAGATATCTTCAAAAACCTTATGTGGTATGTCCTGCCGGACAGCAACAAACAATATCCGCTTACTATCGAGAGGGTGAGAAAGATCCGGCAGCAGAACCTCCAGAACGTCGTGCCCGACAACCTCGAACCCGTCGAGGTGAGCACCGGCAAACCGAAAGAGGACGAGAGCGGCTTTGTCGATCTTGTCGGACAGATCAGCCTGAAAACCCTGGAAAAGGCGGACAGGAAAAAGAAGCATGGCCACAAACATGGCCAGCGCCAGCCGCAGACACAGCAACAATCTGGTCAACCTGGCAAACCCCCAACCGGCGGCGGACAGCCGGGGCATGGCGGACAAGGAGGACATGGTGGTGGACAGGCAGGTCATGGCGGACAAGGCGGCTCACAAGGCCGGGGCAATGGCAAAAATCCTCCCCCGCCCCAGCGAGGCAGACGCAGATAGGCGCTAACGTCTGAGGCCTTCGTCGGAAGAACTTCGTCGGAGCTCCATGTATTCGCTCCTTCTCGTTCGTACCCTTCGTACCTTGGGTACTTCGAAAGGTCCTCCTCGGTCGTAACCTTCGCCAAAGGCTCGGTTACCGACGAACCGCTTCCAGCGGTTCCTGTAAATGCAATTTTGTTAAAGTTTTCACCAGTAGAACTACAATCGTCACGGCTTGTTAATTTTATGTATTGTTTGTACCTTACAAACGCTTAAAACTCTATAACTATGGCACTTTTTGAATCCGGAAATCCAACCCTGTCGGAAAAGATCTTTAGTAAGTCCCTGCAGGGACAGCAAGCCTATGGTCAGATGACTGTACGTGGATCCATGCAGAAATTCGGTTTCCTTTTATTGATGGTGGTGGCCGGCGCAGCCTATACCTGGAAATTATATTACTCCGGCGCAGGCGCGACAATGATGACCCTGTTCTGGGTAGGACTCATCGGCGGCCTGGTGACAGCTTTCGCCATTTCCTTTAAGCCCGATTGGGCCAAATACCTGGCCCCCGCTTATGGCATCCTGGAAGGTTTTGTCCTGGGTGGCCTGTCCGCTATTGTCAATGACATGTTCAAAAAGAATTACCCGAACATCGTCGTCACAGCAATATTGCTGACATTCGGCGTAGCCTTTGCGGTATTTCTCCTGTATAATTTCAAGATCATCCGCGCCACGGAAAAGTTCAAAGCAATCATCCTCTCCTCCATGGTAGGCATCGGTATTTTCTACCTGATCTGGATCGTTCTTGGATTTTTCGGCGTAAACATTCCGTTCATGCAGTGGGGCGATAACAGCCTGCTGGGCATTGGCATCAACCTTTTTGTAGTGGTGATCGCCGCATTGAGCCTCGTGCTGAACTTCGACCAGATCGAGACAGGTGAGCAGATGGGCGCTCCAAAACACATGGAATGGTACAGCGCATTCGGACTGCTCGTAACCATGGTCTGGTTATACATCGAGATCCTCAAGCTGCTGAGCAGATTGGCGAACAACAGAAACTAGTAATTAAAAAGGGGCCGAATGGCCCCTTTTTAGTTTAAAACCCATCCCCATCCAACAAATTCCCCAATCCTCCCAATATGCTTCCCTCTTCCCGGCGACCGCCAAATTGAGGACTATACTGTATGATCCGGCTGGCCAGCCGGCTGATTGGCAATGACTGCAACCAAACCTTGCCCGGCCCACGCATCACCGCAAAAAACAACCCCTCCCCGCCAAACATCCAGTTCCTTATTCCCCGTATAAACTGAATGTCAAAATCCACCGTAGGTTGAAACGCCACCACACAACCCGTATCCACCTTCAAGATCTCCCCCGGCCGAAGCTCCTTCTCTACAATATACCCACCCGCATGCACAAAAGCCATCCCATCCCCCTCCAGCTTCTCCATGATGAACCCCTCCCCACCAAAGATCCCCGTGCCCAGCCTGCGCTGAAACGCAATCCCAATGCTCACACCCTTCGCAGCACAGAGAAAAGCATCTTTCTGCGCAATGATGGTCCCACCCAGCTGCTGCAGGTCCAGCGGAATGATCTTACCCGTATAAGGCGCAGCAAAGCTCACCCTTTTCTTCCCCTGCTCAATGTTGGTAAATGCGGTCATGAAAAGATTCTCTCCCACCAGCACACGCTTCCCCGCATTCATCAGCCTCCCCAGCAGCCCACCCTGCTGTGACTGTGTGGATCCATCCCCAAAGATGGTCTGCATCTCGATGCCATCATCCATCATCATAAACCCGCCAGGCTCGCCAATCACCGTCTCGCCCGGGTCCAGCTCTACCTCCACAAATTGCAGCTCTTCGCCGAATATCTTATAGTCTATTTCATGATTGTTGCGCATAAAAACATTTTTTACATAGCAAGTTAATATTTCCCCGGCCGTCAAAAAAGCCGTCCATCATTCGATGAACGGCTTCTAGTTTTTCCAGACTATACGGCAGGTCCGTTCTAAAGGAGATCCACTCTATAAAAATTTATCTACCAACACCGGGCCGGCAAAACGGTCTTTTAAAACCAGCTGCCGATCCAGGCCTTATTCACACCCTTTCCGCTCAGCTTTCTTCTCCTCCTCCTATTCTCAAAGCCGTGACGTATCATCGTGACAAACATCAACAGCAGGAAAAGAATGGTAAAGGGCGGAATACCCAAAAACGATACCCATTTGCCGCCCCAGTGACGACGCATTGGTCTTCTCAGCCTCTCCGCGATAAGGTACATGCTGGGCACGATCACCAGGGTCATAAAGAAGGCGAAGGCCAGACCAAAGATGATGGTCCAGGACAGCGGTTTCCAGAACACCGCATTGTCCCCACCAAAATAAATATGCGGATTCAGCTCGGAGAACAGCGTAACGAAATTGATATTGAACCCAACCGCCAGCGGTATCAGCGCCAGGATCGCAGCCATGGCCGTCAACAACACGGGAATAATACGCGTCTTACCCGCCTCGATAGCCGCCTCTCGAGTCTTCATCCCCCGTGATCGCAGCTCATCCGTAAACTCTATCACCAGTATCCCGTTCTTTACCACGATACCCGCCAGACCCACAATGCCAAGACCCGTCATGATAGACGATACATCCATTCGGGTGATGGCAAATCCAAGTATGACCCCGATGACGCTGAACAATATCTCTGTAAGGATGATCACCGACTTGCTCACCGAATTGAACTGCAGTACCAGCACTCCTAATATGATCAGCAGAGCATAGACCAGCGCCTTACCGAGAAAGTCCGTCGTCTCTTTCTGCTGTGCTCCCTCTCCGGTCTGTGTGATCGTCACGCCATCGGGCTTATGCTTGAAGTTGGCAATAGATTTAGCCAGGTCCGCGTTGACCCCTGGCGCCGTATATCCCTGCGTCGTCAATACATTGGAGCGCAAAGTAATCATCCTCTTCTGGTTCTTTCTCTTCACGCTGCCAAGGGTACTGGTATAATCGATCTTTACCAGCGAGCTGATAGGCACATTCTTGATCCGCCCCCCGCTGGCCATATCCCTGAACGTGATATTCATATTCAGCAGATCTACCAGGTTCTTTCTTTGTTGCTCCTTATTGCGTATCTGGATCTTATATTCCTCTTTCCCTTCCTTGATCTTGGACGCCTCCAGCCCGAAGAGGGCCGTACGCAGGGTCTGACCTATCTGGGCGGAGCTCACGCCTTCCGTCATGGCACGCTGTCTGTCTACCGTGAGCGTTACTTCCGGATTGGTAAGGTCGATATCCATTTTAAGCTCCTCCACACCCGGCGTCTGAATGGAATCCAGGTAGTTCTTCAGCGAGACGGCCGTCTTGATCAGATCGTCGAAGTTCTCGCTGGCCACTTCAATATTGACAGGCGGGTCGGTAGGCGGGCCATTCTGCTCCTGGTCCACAGATATTTCCGCGCCCGGTATGCCTTTCATCACATGCCGGATGGAATCCAGATAGGGCGCCGTATGAACGCCATTACGCAATCCAAACTCAACGAAGGACACCTGTATCCGACCCAGTTCGCTGCGCGTGCTCCTGTCACCGCTCGTAGGATCATTGGCGCCAATGGCCACATTGCTGATGACGCTTTCCACCACTGGGTTCTTTTTGCCATTCTCCATATCCAACACTCTGTACACCCTTTGCTCCAGCACCCTGGTGATAGAGTCTGTATAATCCACGTTGGTGCCTACCGGCAGCTTAAGGTACACATACACCTGGTTGGGATCGCCCTTGGGGAAAAACTCTACCGGCACCTTACGGACGATAAACAGCCCGACAGAAAAAATAAGCATGCCGAATGTTCCCAACAGCAGCCAGGCCGGTCGCCAGCCTTTCAGGGCCCAGCGCAGCAGGCTTTCATAATGGCCCATGATCCAGGGCAGTACCCTGTTCTGAAAGCTATGTATCATCCCGTCGAAGATGAACTTATTTAGTATGGCAAGGATCACCAAAAAGAGCAGCAGGTTACCCAGGAACGTGACATGCGCCAGGTCGAACAATATGCCCATGACCACAGCGATCCAGAACCCCGGCTTTCTGAACATGTCCGTCTTCTTTTTGCCCTCCCCTTCCGGATGGTTCATGAAGTCCACCGCAAACACGGGGTTCATGATAAAGGCCACCACCAGTGAGGCCGTCAGCGTAAAGATCAGCATGGCGGGTAGATAGACCATGAACTTGCCGATGAGGCCCGGCCAGAACAGCAGCGGGAAGAAAGGCGCCAGCGTTGTGACCGTACCTGCCAGCACGGGAACGAACACTTCTCCGGCAGCCATCATGGCGGCCTTTGTAGAGGTGATCTGCCCCTTACCCTGTGTGAAGATGCGGTGTGTATTTTCGATGACCACGATGGCATCATCCACGATGATACCCAGGCCAAAGAGCAGCGCGAACAGCACGATAAAATTCAGCGTCACCTGCGTACCGATGATCAAATCTGCCGCCGGCAGGAACATGAAGGCCACGAACATGCTCAATGGCACCGACAGCGCCACGAAGAAGGCGTTCACCACACCCATAAAGAACATGAGGATGATGAGCACCAGCATGAACCCGATGACGATGGAGTTCACCAGATCGTTGAAGGACGTGCGGGTTTTGCTGCTCATATCGCCTGTCACCGCCACGGTAAGGTCCTGCGGCAGGTCCTTCTTCATCTCTTCCACCGTTGCCTTTACCTGGTCGGACGTCTCGATAAGGTTCTCACCGCTGCGTTTGATGATATTCAGCGTCACCACATTCTTGCCATCCAGACGGGCATAGCTCTCCCTGTCCTTGATCGTATCCTTGATCGTAGCAATGTCCTTTAGATAGACGGAACCTCCGGCAGGGTTGCGGATAATGATCTGGGCGATGTCCTCTGCAGTATGGAACTGCCCTTTCAGCTGGAGATTGCGTTTCATGTTGCCTACATCCAGCAGACCACCCGAGATATCCAGGTTTTCTCCTTTCACCGCGTTGCTGATATCGTCAAAGGTGATGTTGGAAGCACGCATCTTATAATTGTCCACGTTGATCTGGAACTCACGCTCGGGGGCGCCGACGATATCCACCCTGTTCAGCTGCGGAAGATCTTCCAGCTTGTCTTTCATGTCGTCGGCAAATTTCTTCAATCGCTGCTGGTCATAGTCGCCGCTGATATTGACATACATGATAGGCTGGTCGGAAAAGCTTACTTCCAGCGCCGTCGGCTCCTGGGTAAGATTGGTCGGAAGGTCCTGCTTGGCCTTGTCGATGGCGTCCTTTACTTTCTGCAATGCCACGTCGACCTTTACATCCGTCTCGAACTCCACCATAATGGCGGAATAATCCTGCTGGGAAGTGCTGGTGAACTTATTGATCTTGGCGCCCGTGATGGACTTGATCTGCTTCTCTATCGGACGGGTAACGAGATTCTCCATGTCCTTTGGCGAGTTGCCCGTATAGATCGTGGACACGTAGATAGTAGGTATCACGATGTCCGGGAACTGTTCCTTCGGCAGGGTCATAAACTGGAATACTCCTATGCCGCTGACAGCCACCATCATCAGATAGATAAATGTCTTGCTCCTGATGGCCCAGGTCGTCACAACGAAGTCCTTGAACTTGCCGGTGATATTTTCTAAAACGCTCATACAGTTATTTTTTGTGTGCACTGGGACGGCTTGTTTCCGAAAGTAACCCACCCCAGTGCACCGTTTATGATGGGCCTTCGTCCAGCGGACCCGTGGTCCGCTTGCCAACGTTGTCGGCCGGCTTGAATTATTGTGCCCGCTTGTAATGGCCCTGAGCCGTCAAACCTTAGTCCGCTCCGGGCCGGGGTCATTATTGTACCGTGATCGGCTGTCCCTCGTACAATCCCTGGAATCCTTCGGTGATCAGCCGGTCGCCTAAGTCCAGCCCGCCGGTGACCTCTACCTTGTCGGCATAGCTTTGCCCAATGGTAATGGACTTCTTATGGGCTATCAGCGTACCCTCCTTGTCCTTTGTAGCCACCATCACATACTTGCCCTTATCGTCATTTTGCAGCGTATTCACTGCAATGGTCATCGCCTTGGGGGCATTATAATCCTGCAGTCTTACAACAGCCACCTGGTTGCTGCGGATGTCCTTGTCATTCGGCAGCCTGACCTCCACCGTGAACGCCCGGCTTTCTGCATTGATAGTCTTGCTCGTGGTCTTTACCACACCCGTCACTTCTTTGTTATTGAGACCGGGGAAGTCGATCTTCACGGGAGTGCCTACTCTTACTCTCTCCTGATACGCTTCCGGCACCTGTACTACCACCTTCAGATTGCTGGTATTGACCAGATGCAATGACTGAGCGCCGGGCCCAAATGTCTCGCCTACCTTGACGGTGATATTATCCACCGTCCCGTCGATGTCCGCATATACATTGGTAAAGTCCAGCTGATCCTGGGCGACCTTCAGCTGCGTCTCTGCCTGGTCGACCGCATTTTTTGCATTGATCAGATCCACTTCCGTCCCTATCTTCTCGTCCCAAAGATTCTTCCGGCGCTGATACAAGTCCTTGTAATGATCCAGCATCACCTGGGCATTGGTAAGATTGGTACGTTGCAGGGCATCATCCAGCTTCAGCAGCAGCTGTCCCTTGTGCACATAGTCTCCTTGTTTGACCAGCACGCTCCGCACGACTCCCCCCTGACCGCGGGGAGATACCCAGGTCATATTCTCTGCATCCACATTACCCTGCAGGTCTATATAGTGAGTGAAGGCGGAATTAGCCACCGGCGTAAGGGCCACCAGCTTTGCCTTCTTGGCGACCTTGGAAGAAGTATCCATCCGGCTGATCTGCGCCTCCAGGCTGTCGATCTTTTGTGAAATGCTGTCCTGCCGGCCTTTCAGCTCAGCCAACAGCGCCTTTTTGCCCTCCAGGGTATTGGGATCGTTTTTAGAGGCGCAGGCGGTGAACAAAGTGGCGGCAACGATGGCCGTTGTCAGTATCTTTTGCATATCGATCGTTTTGATTGTCTTAGTGTTTGTTAACATTAGTTTTGGTTGGGGTTATAATTTCCCTATGGCATTGAGATAATCTACCCGCGCTACTACCGCGTTATACAGCGCATTGAAATAATTAGCCTGCGCCACCCGTTGGTCGGCAAATGCGGTAGTGATCTCTACATTCGAACCCACTCCCTGCTCGAACTTCTTCCGGGTCTGCATATACACTTTATCCGCCAGCTCCATATTCTTCTGCTGAAAATTCAGCGTGGCCAGAGCCGCCGAAAACCGCAGCTGCGCCTGCTTCACATCATTGTCGATACGTATCTTCAATGAATCCATGTTATTTTCCGTCTGACGCAGCCGGAGCTTCGCCTGGTTCACATTGGCAGCCTTGAAGAACCCATCGAAAATGGGAATGTTGATATTCAGGCCGATATAGGCGGAGGGATACCAGCTGTTCTTTTGCGTCAGATCGAACTTGTTCGAATACTGGTTTTGAGAATAGTTACCCGTCAGATTCACCGTAGGTATATACATCTTTTTATACCGGCTGATGTCGAACTCGTTGAGCTGTTTTGTTACCTGCAGCAGCTGATAATCCTTTCTGTCATTGTATTTATAGTCGTCGGTGAGCGCTGCACCCCTGATCGCATCGTAGGTAAGGGAATCTGTTAGCCGCAGCGAATCGCCCACCGGCATGCCCATCAGCACCTTCAGCCCCAGGTATCCATTGGCGATGTTCAGCTCCAGGTTGATCTTTTCCGTAGTGAGATTGGCCAGCTGCACATCGGCCTTATCGACATCCAGCTGTTCGGCAAAACCATTCTTGAACATTTCCGTGTAGTTGTGCTTAACCTCTTCCTGGCTGGCGATATTGGCATCCAATTGCGCAACCTGGCTCTTGCTGATCACCAGCTGGTAGTATATCTTCTCGATGTTGGCGCGGATCACCTGCTCGGTGACCTCCTGCTTCTTGCGATAGAACTCCAGCGAAGCCTGGCGTGCCTGCAATCCTACGAATACCTGTCCGTCGAATAGCACCTGCTTTAGCGTGATACCCGCGTTCGCATTGTATTGCGTACCGAACTGGAGAGGGACGAATGTACCTGCGGGCTGACCCACAAATTCACCGGGTATCAGCGTGGTAGGTATCTTGACATTGTCCACCAACCCCAGCGCGCCCGTGATCTGCGGCAGGGCCTGGGAAGTAGTGGCGCGGTTGCTTTGCTCCTGTATCTGCAGGTCCAAAAGCGCATTCTTCACCATGACGCTGTTCTTGCTGGCATAGTCGATAGCCTGCGCCACGGAAAACTCGTGGATTGGTGGAGTTTGCGCAGCCCCCGGGCTACCCGTCGTCTGCTGGTTGGCAGCCTGCTGGGTCCATGCCGTAAATGCAGGAAACATCAACAGGGCGGCCACCAGGATCTTCCCATACTTAAACCTTCTGTTCATGAGATAATTTTTTGTTACGTTCTGTAGTGTATTTCTCGATTAGCGTTCTGCCTTTATCGCTCGCTACGCCGTGGAGGAACATAATGGCCAGCTCATAGGCCACTTCTGCTACTTTGTACCGGCTGTGGGGGAAAACATCGGGATTGAATACCAGAAAGGCCGCTTCGATCCTGGCCTTCACAATGACATCCTTATCCATACCCAGCCGGTACAACCCTTCCTCCATCCCCCATTGAAGATTGTCGATAAGTATCTTATAAAGGAATTGATACTTGAACTCCTTTAGCCGCTGATACGCCCGGGGATGATGCTTCTCCAGATCATACAACATCAGGGGATTGGTATACTTGAGCATCTCCTCGACGGAATCCTGGGCCATGAATATCTGGTGGACGGCATTTTCCGCCTGCTGGCGGAACTGTACACACTCCTCCTCATTCTTGCGTATCTCCCGGTCGATGACAGCCGAGACCATATCATCCTTGTCCGTAAAGAACTGGTAGATGGTCTTTTTGGATATACCCAGCTGGGCTGCGATCTCATCCATGGTGATGCTCCGGATGCCGTACCTCAAAAAGAGGTCGGCGGCTTTACCTAATATTCTCTCTTTTACATCCATAATTGCACTGGCACAGGAAGCATCTTGTCCTCCCGGGGCACAAAACTATGGAAACTTTTTTCGTTACTAAAGTTTCCGAATGGATATTTTTTATTGTCCAGCAAAGGAGATTGTCGGACAACTAGTTAGAGACCGGAAAGTCAGTTCGTCCCGGAATATGTATTTTTGAAGTGCTAAATCCCCTGCACATGGAGTTCCAAAAAATTCTTAAACGATTGTTTCACTTCTTTTTACAGGGGGTGCTCGTACTGGCCCCGATATCCATTACCATCTGGACCGTCATTGCCGTGTTCAACTGGATAGACGGCATCCTTCCCAACCTGGTATACAACCTTTTTCCCAACTTCATCGGGATGGACCAGTATGGCACACCCAAAAGGATCCCCGGCCTGGGCTTCGTCGTCTTCATAGCCATTGCCCTCTTCGTGGGGTACATATCCCCCTCCTTTATCGTCAGCCGGCTGGTAGACTTTGCCGACAAGGTCCTGGAAAAGACCCCCGGCATCAAGCTCATCTATTCCACCATAAAGGACTTCTTCGAAGCTTTTGCCGGCAACAAGCGGAAGTTTGACAAGGCCGTTCTCGTCTGTATCGACGCACCGGACATCTGGCGGGTAGGCTTCATTACCCAAGAAGAATTGCACGAATTTCACCTGCAGGAATACGTAGCAGTTTACGTCCCCCAGTCCTATGCTTTTTCAGGACATCTTTATTTTGTAAAAAGAGACAGAGTGCGTGTCGTCACCGACATCAGCTCGGCGGATGCTATGAAATTCGCGATCTCAGGCGGCGTGGCCGAAGTGGACGATCACGAGCATCCGGCGCCTGCCGGGCCTGCCGGGCCTGCCGGGCATACTTCCACACAAACCACCACGTGATCAATATCTGAAAAAGTATAAAGCTGGGCAGCAGATAAGGGATCCCAAAACCCCATACCGGCCGCTCCACATGCGAGAGCACACCAATGGCTGCAGCCAGCGCAATGTCACGTCTTTTATAGATCCCATACACAAGGATAGCAGCTCACCAGCTGTACAGATATAAGTAGCAGGAACAACGGGACCTGAGGCGATCTCTTTTTGATCAGCAGCGCCGTAGCGGCATGGTCGATGGCGTACATACAATAGACTTTAGGCTGCAAATTTGCGAGCCTTATTTCCAAAAAGCTTGTACGTTTTGGCTATTCTTTAAAATAGCCGAAGGATACAGCCCAAACATCTTCCGAAAGGTCCTGTTAAAATGCGACGCATCTGAAAACCCCGCATACAAGGCTGCCTCACGAAGATTTTTGGTCTCAAACACCTTCTGCAACGCCATTAAAATACGCGCCCATAGCACATATTTTTTTATAGGTATGCCGACCTGTTTTTTGAATAAATGCGTAAGCCCCCCGGGCGAGAGAAATACCTCCGCTGCCAGATCCTCGATCTTAAACTCCTCGTCCTTCTTTTTCTCCAGCAGCCGCATCACCTGCTGTATCCGCTCATCCACGACAGGAGCTTCTTCCAACCCGCTGAGCCGGTAAACATATTGACGGGTCAGATTATGTACATGATGGCTATCCAGCACATCGGCTCCCAGGCACTCTTCAATATTTTGCAGGAACTGCGCCGTCTCTTCCACTGGCAGCTCCATCACGGATTGGCGCGTGAGATAATTCTTTTTCAGCGCCCGCCCGACGGTGGTCATGGGATCGATATTCAACAGAAGAAAAGTATTGTCGTTCGTCCTGCACTCGTGCGGCTGGTCGGAGTCGATGATGACAGCCGTGACCTTTCTAAAAGACCCCTCGGGCGAGCTGATAAAAAAAGGTTGATCGAAGCTGAGCGCTATCTGGATGGCGTGATGATCATGGGTAGACGTATCGATGGCCCGGCCTATATACATAAACTGCCCTGCCCAAAAGAAAAAATATGAATTGGATCCGGTCATTCCGACCCGAAAGTAAGTTAATCATTGATTATCCATGCTTTTAAAAAGATTTAAAAAAAACTCGCAAAATTTTATAAATCAAAAAGATCGCTTTTTTCCTTCCCCCGGGCGGGTGTGTTTGCCGCAGACGAGGTATCTTTGGGGCCGCCAGAAACCGCTGCAAGCGGTTCGACCTAAGGTCAGACATTAGCCCCTTGCGGGAAAAGGGCTAAATTTCAGAAAGTACTTTTCCCGCACATAAATCGACTAAAATGCCGCACAATTTCAATTCCGGTCCCAGCGTCCTTCCCAAAGAAGTATTCGAACAGGCCAGCCAGGCTATCCTCGACTTCAATGGCACAGGTCTCTCCATTCTGGAGATCGGTCACCGTACACCGCTGTTTCAGGACATCATCGACGAAGCCATCGCCACCACACGCGAGCTGATGCAGCTGGATAAAGACCACGAGATCCTCTTCCTTCACGGCGGCGCCTCCACCCAGTTCTTCCAGGTGCCCATGAACCTGCTGAACGACAACGAGACCGCAGCCTACCTGGACTGCGGTACCTGGGGCACAAAAGCCATCAAGGAAGCCAAACTGTTCGGTAACGTGAATATGGTCGCCTCCTCCAAGGATAAGAATTACACCTACATCCCCAAAGGATACAATA
>Ga0207674_10002341_pt1 | contig 23971 bp, 20 predicted proteins | sample KBSCornC72_FD_184303 | JGI IMG/M metagenome (GOLD analysis project Ga0207674, IMG submission 184303) | Corn rhizosphere microbial communities from Kellogg Biological Station, Michigan, USA - KBS Corn C7-2 (SPAdes) (version 2) | ecosystem: Host-associated > Plants > Roots > Rhizosphere > Soil ...
CTGGTCGGACCGCAGCGCGCCAAGGAATATCTGATGCGCGGCAAGCTGCTGAACGGCAAGAAGGCCGAGGAGATCGGCCTGGTCAACTATGCCTTCCCCAAGGAGGATGTGCTCGCGGAGTCGCTCAAGATCGCGCGCGAGATCGCCGGGCAGCCCATCTGGGCGGTGCGCTGGTCCAAGGCGTCGGTCAACAAGCAGTTGAAGGCACAGGTCAACCTGATCGGCGAATTGTCCATCGCCTATGAATCCATGACCATGCTGACGCAGGATTACAAGGCGGCGACCACCGCCTTTGCAAACAAGGAAAAGCCCGTCTTCAAGGGCTATTGATCCCATGACCGCCTATCGCGGCACGGACCGCATTCGCACCGTCGCTGCGGTGGGCGGCGGGGTCATCGGCAATGGCTGGGTCGCTGCCTTGCTGGGCAGCGGCCGGGCCGTGCGCCTCTACGATCCCATGCCGGATGCCGGGGACCGAACGCGCGCGCATGTCGCGGGCGCATGGGACCAGATGGCCGAACTGGGCCTTGCTGGGCGGGATGACGACTGGGCATCCCGCCTTTCGGTCCATGGCGAACTGGCCGACGCCCTCGACGGCGCTGATTTTGTCCAGGAAAGCACGCCCGAACGCGCCGAGCTGAAACAGGCGCTGTTCGCCGATCTCGACCGGCTGGTCTCCGCCGACGTGCTCATTGCGTCCAGCACGTCCAGCCTGCCGATCACGGAGTTGCAGGCGAGGCTGGCGACGGCCGCCCGCTTCGTCCTGGGCCATCCGTTCAATCCCGTCCATCTCATCCCGCTCGTCGAGGTCGGCGGCGGAGAGGCGACGGCGACGGAAGCCGTCGACACCGCGCTCGCCTTCTACACCGCGCTCGGCAAGGCGCCGATCCGCCTCAACCGTGAAATCTTCGGCCATATCGGTAATCGGCTGACCGCCGCCATGTTTCGGGAGGCGGTGCGGCTGGTGGCGGAGGGCTATGCCACGGTCGGCGACGTGGACAAGGCGATCAAGCACAGCTTCGCGCTCAAATGGGCGATCCAGGGTCAGTTCACGACGTTTCACACCTCCGGTGGCGCTGGCGGACTCGCCGAATTCCTGCCCAAGTTCGCGCCCGGCATCATGCGGCGATGGGCGACGATGGCCGATCCGCCGCTCGACGATCCTGCCTTGAACGCGTTGCTGGTCGAGCAGATGAACGACGCCGCCGCCGGACGCAGCGTGGCGGATATTGCTGCCTATCAGGACGACAAGTTGATGAGCATGCTCAAGCTCCTGCGTGATGACAGGGGCGACTAAATTCATCCGCCAATCGACTAAAAACATCCTGCGTAGACGGGCCATTTGGTGGCATTATCTTCCTATCTTTCTCCCGGTTGAAGCGGGAGTGCAATGGAGAGGATCATCATGACGGTCGACGTCATCAATCGCCCCGAGACGGAAGATCTGAGCGTCACCGACGTTCACCCCGCCGGCGAATTGCAAAGCTGTAATCATCTGCTCGACGATCATGCCGCGCTGGAGGCCTTCTATCAGGAGAATGGCTACATATTGCTGCGCGGCGTGTTCGATCCCGCGTCTGTCGCCGAAGCGCGCGACGCGATGCTGAACGTAGCGGCGGACCTTGGCCTGGTGGAGCGGGGCGACCCGACCGGCAAGTGGAACGGAACGCCCTTCCCCGGCAAGATGGAAGAAAGCCCGGTCTATGCCGGCATCTCCAAGAAACTGATCGAGCATCCGACCAACCTTGCCGTCATGGAAAAGGTGCTGGGCGAGCGCGCCGCTGCCGTCCCCATCGTGCAATATCGCACCTATCCGCCGAACGGCCCGGTTACCGTGGTGCATCAGGACGGTTTCTACAGCCCCGGCATTCAGGATTACAAGCCGGTCTGGGTGACGCTGACGCCCTGTACGCGCGCAATGGGCGGGCTGGCGGTTGCGGTCGGCCAGAATAAGCGCGGCTATTTCCACAATGTCGGCAAGCCGTCGCCCTACCCCTTCCCGCGTGACGCGGTGCCGGACGATTCCTGGGCGACGACCGACTATATGCCGGGCGACGTGCTGATCGTGCATCCCTACACGCCCCATTGCGGCATGCCGAACACATCGGATCGGCTGCGCATCTCCTTTGACTCGCGGGTGCAGTCCGCCGCGAACCCCAGCGCGGTCGCGGCGACGGTGACGGCCGTCACCCCCAATTCGATCACGGTCGATGCCGAGGGTCTGGGCACGCGCACCTTCATCGTCGACGAGGACACCTTCATCCGCGTCGTCCACCCCGGTGTGCGCGAGAAGTTCGAAGGGTTTGCCGACTATACCAAGCCCGGCATGCGACTGGTCGTCGTGCGCGACGGCGACCGGGCGGTCATGCTGCGCGCGGCCGCCGAAGGCTGACCGGACCGATCTTCCCGATCGTCGTGCATAATAAAAAAGGGGGAGGCGCCATATGGCTCCTCCCCCTTTTTCGTGGCGGAACGTCAGGCGGCGGCCGGATAGACGCCGCGCCGCTCGACCAGCCGGGCGAGGTGCCAGTCGCGATCGCCCAGCAATGCGTCGATGGCGGTCAGGCGCTTGAATGCGTGTCCGACCTTATATTCGGCGGTGATGCCGATGGCCCCGTGCATCTGCACCGCTTCCTGACCGATCATCTTGCCCGACTTGCCGATCTGGGCCTTGGCGGCGGAGATGTTCCGGGCACGCTGATCCTCGTCGATGTCGAGCGACAGGGCAGCCAGGATCGCCATGCTGCGCGACAGTTCAAGCTGCATGAGCATATCGACCGCGCGGTGCTGCAACGCCTGAAAGCTGCCGATGGCGACGCCGAACTGCTGGCGCGTCTTCAGATAATCGACGGTCACGTCGAACGTCTCCGCCATCGCCCCGACCGCCTCCGCGACCAGAGCGGCGGTCGCTTCCTCGAACACCGTCGCCAGCGTCGCGGCGCCATCGCCGGCCGCGCCGATCAGCGCGTCGGCGGCGACCGTCGCGCCCGTCAGGCCAACGGTCGCGACGGGCACGCCGTCATAGCCACGCGCGCCGGTGATGGTGACGCCGGGCGCCTTTGCATCGACGAGGAACAGCGACAATCCCTCCTGCGTCCGCGCGCTGACGATCAGCGTGTCGGCGCTCTGGCCATGGATGACCGCGACCTTGCGCCCGTCGATCGTCCAGCCGTCGCCGCTCCGCACGGCGGTGCACCGCGCGTCGAGCGTATGGCGCGGCAGGCCCTTCTCGCTGTGCGCCAGCGCCATAATGCGCGTTCCCGCCACAAGATCGGGCACCAGCGCCGCGCGCTGCCCCGCCGTCGCGCCATGGCGCAACACGCCGCCCGCCAGCACCACGGTCGCGAAGAAAGGCTCGACGATCAGGCCGCGCCCCAACGCCTCCATCACGATCATCATCTCGATCCCGCCACCGCCGAAGCCGCCGTCTTCCTCCGCAAAGGGGAGAGCCAGCAAGCCCATCTCGGCGAGGCCCGCATAGGCGTCCCGGCTCCATCCGTCGGCGGTCTTGAGCGCATGCTCGCGCGCCTGGAAATTATAGGTTTCCGCCACGAACCGCGTCACGGTCTCGTTCAGCATCTTCTGTTCGTCGGTAAGTTCGAAGTCCATGGCGTCAGAGTCCCAGCAGCGTCTTGGCGATGATATTCTTCTGGATCTCGTTGGACCCGCCGAAGATCGACACCTTGCGCATGGTGAAATAATAAGGGGCGGCGGCGCCGATCCAGCCACCCTCCGGGTCGTTGTCGCGCGCGCCATGGTCATGGTCCGGCATGGCGAGGCCCGCCGGCCCGGCCAGTTCCGTGACCAGCTCCGTCATGCGCTGCTGCATCTCCGTACCCTTGACCTTCAGGATGGACGCCGCCGCATTGGAGCCACCCCCATGCGCGTCGGCCGCCACGACGCGGAGCTGCGTCAGTTCCAGCGCGCGCAGTTCGACCTCCACCTCGGCCAGCTTGTGCGCGAGGCGGCGCTGTTCCTCCTCGGTCAGCGTGCCGTCCTTTGCGAGGCGGCCTTCCAGGTCGCGCAGTTGCGACAGCCGCTCCTTGGACAGGCCGATACGCGCGATGCCGCTGCGCTCGCTGCCCAACAGGTGCTTGGCCACGTCCCAGCCCTTGCCTTCCTCGCCAACGACATTCTCGACCGGCACGCGCACATCGTCGAAGAACACCTCGTTCGCGTCATGCTCGCCGTCGATCGTCTCGATGGGACGGACGGTCAGTCCCGGCGTGTTCATGTCGAGCAGCAGGAAGGTGATGCCCTGCTGCTTCTTGCCGCTGCCATCGGTGCGGAACAGGCCGAACATCCAGTCGGCATGCTGCGCCTGCGTCGTCCAGATCTTCTGGCCGTTCAGCACATAATGATCGCCGTCACGCACCGCCGTCGTCTTCAGGCTGGCGAGGTCCGAGCCCGCGCCCGGTTCCGAAAAGCCCTGGCACCACCAGATGTCGATATTGGCGGTCGCCGCCAGAAATTTTGCCTTTTGCGCATCCGTGCCGAATTTGCACAGCACCGGGCCGATCATGTTGACATTGAATGGCGAACCTTCCGGCGCATGGGCCAGCGCCATCTCCTCCTGGAAGATATAGCGTTCGGCGGGCGTCCAGGCGGTGCCGCCATATTGCACCGGCCAGTGGGTTGTGGCCCAGCCGCGTGCGTTCAAAATCTGCTGCCAGCGGACGGTGTCCTCCTTGGTCAGATGCTCGCGGTTGATCATCTTCTGCCGCAGGTCGTCGGGCAGCGCGTCCTTGAGGAACGACCGCACCTCGTCCCGGAAAGCCAGTTCCTCAGGCGTAAAATCCAGCTTCATCGCAATATCCCTGTAGCGCTTCATTTTTCACCAGCAGCGATTGGACGGCGCTGTCAAGAACCCCCCACCCGAGGCTTCACATGCCCGATATCATCGCGTCAGATCGATCTGGACCCGGCCCCGCCCACCGTCGCGCGCCTGCGCTATGGCGGCCTCGATATCGGTCAGCGGCAGTACGGCGCGCACCGGCGGCGGGGCGGTGTCCGCCATGGCCGTCGCCACCGCCTCCGCGAACAAGGCGGCCCGCGCATCGGCATCCAGCGCCGACTCGGCGGGACGCAGGCTGAAACCGCTGATGGTCAGCCCCCCGCCGGTCAGCAGTTGCGATCGCACACTGATCGGAGCGCCCGACAGATGGCCGAAGACGAGGAGCCGACCGCCCGTTGCCAGGCACTCCGCCAGTTGGCCCGTCGCCTCGCCCGCCACGCAATCGAGCGCCGCGACCACGCGCCTGTCCCCGGCGACGGCGCGGACGCGCTCCGCCAGACCGGGACCGTCGAGCAGGGCGTCGGGCAAGGCTGCATCCGGTCGGCGCACGATGTCGATGACCGTGATCCCGCGCTCTGCGCCGATACGCCTGACCCAATGCGCCACGGCGGAGGTCGCGCCATTCTGCACGACGACTTCCCCCGCCCGCGCGGCGACCGCATCCAGCATCAGCCGCGCGGTCGGGGGATTGATCCGCACCATCGCGGCCTGTTCCACATCGATGTCGGGCGGCAGTCTCCAGAGGCTTTGCCGGTCGATCAGGCGCATGCTGCACCAGTTGCCGCGCGTCAGGGGGAGCACCAGGTCGCCGGGACGGAGATCGGCGACGTCGCCCCCGACCACCTCCACCATGCCGACGCCTTCCGCGCCCAGCGGATCGCTGGCGCCCAGCGTGACACTATATTGACCGTCGATCGCCAGCAGGTCCGCCGGATTGATCGGCGCACGGATCATGCGCACCAGCACATCCGACCCGGCGGGTGCGGACCGATCGGGCAATTCGACCAGACGGACTCGCCCGGGGCCATTTGGCAGGACTGCGACGGCGGCCGTGTCCCTCATCGACACCGCAGCCTCAGCCTGCATGCCGCCCGCTGTCGCTCAAGCGAAATGGCGGCGGTAATCGGTGATCTTCACCGGCTCGGGGATCTGTACGACATTGTCAGGGGTAGGCTCGTCGCCATTCTCATGGCCGCACAGTTCGGAAATGATCTCGCTCCGCTTGATCAGCATGTCGAGAATCTCCTTGCCGTTCGCCTCGATCGTCGCGGACAGGGCCTGTACGCTGATGACGAGGCGGTCGCGATGCCGGCGCAGCGGCAGCAGGACCGCGACCGAGCCGACTCCGCTGTCATGATCGGCCTCTATGGCCCAGCCCCGTTCGCGCAACGCGGCCATTTCGACCAGCGTCTCGGCGACGCGCACATGGCGGGAGATATCCGGCTCCTCCGCGTTCAGCCGGTGCACGGCCAAACGGATATGCTCGGTCTGATAGCTGGACAGGATCAGCTTGCCCTCCGGGCTGTGGAGCACCGGGCGGGTGTCGCCACCATGCGCATCGACCGCATGCGGCCCGCTGCCATGAATGACGTGCAGATGCTGGACCACATAATTGTTGGAGGTGGAGAGGATGACCGTCTCGCTCGTCAGTTCCGCCATCTCGTCGATGGCCGACAGCACCGGACCGCCCCGGAACAGGGACGGCGTGACCCAGGCACCCAGCAGGGCGACACGCGCGGTCGGGCTATAGGTACGGCGGAAGCGGTTATAATGAAGATAGCCGAGCCGGGTCAGGCACCGCAACAGTTCAGACGTGCTCGACTGGGGATAATCAAGTGTCCGGGACATATCCATCACGGTGGCATAACGACGATCCTGATCGAAATATTCGAGGATCTCCAAAACGCGCTGTGCGGATTTTATGGTGCGGGACTCACTGGTGGCCATGGAAACTTCCTCTTCCTGTGACTCGTGCTCGGTCGCTCAATATTCCTATACCTATCACAAATGTGTTGTGCAACGATTTTCCGAATTGTGTTCGGATAATCGAACGACTATATTCAACCGATATGAAAGGAGAGCGAGGAAGATGAGCGAGATGAAGGTGGCCGAGCAAAGGACCAAGGGACCGCGCGCCATCACCCGTGTCCTCGACCTCCTCCTTCTGCTGGCGGACGAGCGCGACGGCCTGAGCCTCTCCGAATTGAGCGCGGCCCTGTCCGTGCCGAAAAGCACGTTTCTCGACACCTTGCGCGGCCTTCGCGACCAGCAGTTCCTGCTGCACGAGGACGGCCGCTATCGGCTTGGCCCGGCGGCGTTCAAGCTCGCATGTCGTATCTCGACCAACTGGTCAGTGTCCGACATGGTGCGCATACAGGTCAACGCCCTCGCCCGGGAGACGGGAGAATCCGTGGGTTTCGCCATCGCAGACTGGGAGATCGGACAGGCCATCTATACCGAAGCGGTCAACAGCGTGCATCCGGTACGTTATGCCATGCAGGCCGGTCTGCGCGCGCCGCTCTATGCCAGTGCGGCAGGGCGGGTTCTGCTCGCCTATGGTCCGACGAGCCGAGTCGATGACTATCTCGCTCATGCCCGCTTCAAGTCGCTGACCGGCGCGACACGCACCACGGGTCCACTGATCCGCGAGCATCTCGCAACGATCAGGGATCAGGGCTTTTGCGCGAGCTTCGGCGAGATGCTGAGCGACACCGCCGCCATCGCGGTGCCGATCCTGGGGCCGGACCATCATAATATGGGCGCGATGATGCTGGCCGCGCCGCTGGACCGGATGAAGGCGAATTACGATCGCTTCCTTGCCGCCATCATCCGCGCGGGCGACAGTGTATCGACCGGATAGCGACGCGCGCCGGACATCAGATGACCGATGAGTGCAACTTTACATCCTATGGATAGTGATCGCCGGTTGACGCCTCCGCACCCTCGCAATCAGATAGGCCCGACCGGCATCGAGACCCACATAAGAGGACGTTAGAATGGCAAAACTGGACGAAAAGCAGGAATCTGGCATTGGTTTCATCACCAGCGTCATGGGTGATGCGTTCGGCAATGCCTTTCGGGACTCGGCCGCCTCCGACAAGTTCGGGTCGGGCATCACCCGCATGGCGGCAAGCTGGGCCTTCCATGATGCCTGGCAGCATGAAGGCATCACCCGCAAGGAAAAGAGCATCGCGATCATCTCCGCGCTGGTCGCATCCCGCCAGGCGCTGGAACTCAAGAATCACGTCAAGATCGGTATCGCCAACGGCCTGACCGTAGCGGAACTTGAAGGGTTGCTCCTGCAACTCACGCCCTATGTCGGCTTTCCCTGCATCGCGAGCGCCACGACCGCCGTGATCGAGGCGATGCGGGAAGCGGGCGTGTCGCCCGACGATCTCAAGACCTCCGAAGAACGCGGGCTGCTCTGATCGCATACGCAAAAGGATGACGATGGACGGTAAGGCCAGCCCGCATTTTTCCGGGCTCGACATTTCGTTGGAGCATACGCTCCCCGAACTGATATCCCATGTCGCCGCGACCTATGGTGACACGCCGTTCATCGTCGGGGAGGATGGCGCGGTCACGAGCTTTGCCGATTATCGCGACCGGGTTCACCTCCTCTCCCGCGCGCTGATCGCCCATGGTGTCGCGCATGGCGACCGCATCGCGATCTGGGCGCCGAATGGCCCCGGATGGATCGTGGCGGCATCTGCGATCGAGACGATCGGCGCGATCATGGTGCCCATCAACACCCGCTTCAAGGGCGGCGAGGCGGGCTATGTCCTGGACAAGACGCGCGCCAGCGTCCTGTTCACCGTCGACAGCTTCCTCGGCAATGATTACGCGGCCATGCTGCGCTCCGCATGCGGCGGCGCGGGTGGAGACCGGCCCGTCGCCGACCTGCCGCACCTGCGCCACATCGTTTCGCTCGACGCGGCCGGGCTGGCGGCGTTCCAGACCATGCGGTCGGACGAGGCGACGCTGGCGGCGCGCATTGCCGGCGTGACGCCCGACACCATCGCGGACATATTGTTCACCAGCGGAACCACCGGCCAGCCCAAGGGCGCGATGCACAATCATGGCCAGGCCTTGTGGATGCCCGCGCTGTGGAACCGCTCCAACGACCTGCGCGCGGGTGACCGGATGGTCATCATCAACCCCTTCTTCCACAGTTTCGGCTATCGGTCGGGCTGGATCTCCGCGATGATCGCCGGGATCACGGTCTATCCGCTCGCCTCCTTCGATGCGGAGGCGGTGCTGGCGCTGATCGAGCGGGCGAAGATCACCGTTTTGATGGGACCGCCGACCATCTTCTTCTCGCTGATGGATCACCCGCGCTTCGGCGAGTTCGACATCGGCTCGCTACGCGTCGGACATACCGGGGCGTCCAACGTGCCCGTCGACCTGATCCGCGCGGGGCGGGAGATATTCGGCTTCGATGTCTTCCTGACGAGCTTTGGCCAGACCGAATCGACCGCGCTGGTGACGGTCAACTATCCCGAGGACAGTTTCGAGACCATCGCCCGCACCGTGGGCCGGCCCCTGCCCGGCGTCGAGCTGAAGATCAGCGACCCGGAGGGTAATGCCGTGCCGCAGGGCGAGAGCGGCGAATTGCTGGTGCGCGGTCCCTGCGTCATGCAGGGCTATTTCGAGGAGCCGGAGCAGACCGCCGCGACCATCGACGCGGACGGCTGGCTGCACACCGGCGACGTGGGCTGCATCGGCGAGGACGGCACTCTGCGCATCCTCGACCGGTTGAAGGATGTCGTGATCGTGGGCGGTTTCAACGCCTATCCGGCGGAGATCGAGAATATCGTCCGGCGGCATCCGGCGATTGCGGACATCTGCATCATCGCCTGGCCGGATGAGCGCATGGGCGAGGTCTGCGCGGCCTGCGCCATATTGAAACCCGGCGCGACGCTGACCCTGACCGAATTGACCACATGGTGCCGCGAGCAGATGGCCAATTACAAGGTGCCCCGCCACCTCTTCATCGTCAGCGATTTTCCGCGCACGCCGCTGGGCAAGGTGCAGAAATTCGTGCTGCGCGAACAAGCAAAGACGATGGTGGAAAGCTAAACCGCGGCTTTTCGTTCTTGGAGCGAGCCCCTACTGCCGTTCGCCATGGGCTTGTCGAAGGGCTGTTCTTCTTGAAAAAAAGGACAAGGCTTCGACAAGTTCAGCCCGAACGGTTCTTATTTAAGGCTCGGTGCTCTGGAGCATGATGCCATTGGGTTGACGGACGGGGCGTAATTCCGTCTGATGCCTTCTCACTCCAAGCTTCTTACTACAAATTCCGTACCAACGAAAACGGGGACGCAATGCGCCCCCGTCCCGTTCCTGTCGTCCGATCGAGCGATCAGAATTTGTAACCGACCTCCATGCCGAACATGCGGCGCTCGCCGAACACACTGCTCTGGAAGCCAAGACCTTCCGCCAGCAGGCCGAGGACGCCGATGCGATATTTCTGGTCGAGCGCATTGTTGACGAACGCCGCGACCGATGCGCCGGAACCGCCGATATTGTTCAGCTCGGCGCGCAGGTTGATGAGCGAATAGGGCTTCTGGCGACCCTCGATCTCGAAATCGTCCAGGAAGATTTCGCTGCGCCACGTATAGTTGACCACGAAATTGAGCCGGCCCACATCCTCGCTGATCGGGGGCGTGACGGTAGCCGTGACGCCAGCCTGATGCTTGGGCACGCCGCGCTGGTCGATCTCCCGCAAGCCGTTCAGGACGACGCGGCCTTCGCGGATCTTGACGTCGGTATAGGAGTAGAAGCCCATCAACTGGAACGTGTCCGTGTTAAAGGTGAACTCGAACTCGCCGCCGCGGTTACGCTGCTTCGCCGTATTGTCGACAATCGTGAAGACGTTGCCGTCGATGAAGGTCGCGCGCTGCTTCTGCACATTGCTGCCGTCCTGCTGGAACAGGGCGGTCGCGGTGGTCAGACGGCCCGCACCCAACCGCGTGTTGGTCTTCAGGCCCAGTTCCCACTCGTTGACGAACTCGGGCTGGAACGGGCGCAGCGTGACCGCATCCGTTGCACGGGTGGAGAAACCGCCCGCGCGGAAGCCATGACGATAGGAGATATAGGTCGTGATCGCCGAACTCGGCTGATACTGGAGCGTGCCGTCATAGGTCCACTCCTTGAACGTCGCCTGGTTGGTGTGCGCGCAGTTCGGATAAATGTCGCGCTGAACGCCGGCCTGGTTGACGTCATTGTCGAAGGAGCAGCGGCCGATGCCGGAGGTCGTCGGAATGTTGGGCTGCGCGGGCGAAACCGTGATCTTGCGCTTGTCCCAATTGTACCGAAGGCCGCCCGACGCGCTGATCTGGTCGGTAAAGTGGAAGGTGCCTGCGACGAAGCCCGCCGCAGTCCGCGAATAGCCCTCGCCCGGATTGCTTGTCAGGAACAGGCTGGCGCTGGTCGTGCGAGGATTGAAGGTCGCACCGCCAACGATCGTCGGATCACGAAAGGCCCCGGCGATGTTCAATTCCGGCAGGGTATTGGCCAGCGAACCGTCGAGACCCTTTTCCTCGAAATAATAGCCGCCGACGATGAAGTCGAGCTTGCCGTCGAGGACATGACCCTGGAGCTGCAATTCCTCGCTGATGTTGCGCGAGCGCGAATATTGATAGGGGGTGATGAGGAAGGCGGGGATACCGTCATAGTCCTGAACCATCTGCCGGCTGAGCTTACGATAGCCAAAGATATTCTTCAGCGTCAGCGTGTCGGTCAGATCCCAGGTCGTCTTGTTGGTGACGCCCCAGTTGCGGATATTCTCGAACGGTCCGCCAAAGGCATCGAGGTTGCCGCCTTTGCCCGCACCGATGTTGAGGCCATAGCGGTCACCCTGCTGGAGGCGCTGCGCCTCGGCGAACTGACCGGCGATGTCCTGCAAGCCCGCATAGTTGGACAGCGCCGACGGCGTCCTGATCGCCGTCAGAAACGCTGCGGTGCCATGCTCCTTCGACCGATAATAGTCGAAGATGGTCAGCGTTTCGAAACCGTCGAAGGGCTTGAGCAGCGCGGAAACGCGGAAGCTGTGCTGATTCTGGTTGTCGAGGTCGAGGCCCGAGACGTCATGCGACCAGCCGTCGCGCCGACGAAATTTGCCCGAAACGCGGATCGCGCCGATGTCGCCCACCGGCACGTTCAGCGCGCCGGAGAGATCGACCAGGTTGAAATTGCCATATTGGCCACGGACATTGCCCTCTAGGACGCCCATCTTGGGATGAGCGGGCTCCACGAGCACGGCGCCGCCGGTCATGTTGCGGCCGAACAGCGTGCCCTGCACACCCTTCAGAACCTGAACCGACTCAAGGTCGTAAAAGGTGTTGCCGAAGCCATAGGGGCGCGGCTGGACGACTTCGGCGAAATAGGTGCCGACCGGCGGGTCGGTGAAAAGCTGGGTTTCCTGCGTGCGCTGGCCGCGCAGCGAGAAGGCCACGGTGTTGCGCTGGCTCTGCGCGCTGGTGATCGACAGCGACGGCGTGCGATATTGCAGGCCCTGCACGTCGGACACGCCGGACTTGGTGAGCATGTCACCGGAAATGGCGGACACCGAAAGTGGCACGTCCATCAGGGTTTCCTCGCGACGGCGAGCGGTCACGACGATGTCGCCCGCGGACTCGGCCATCTGCGGCGCGGTGTCGACGGTCTGGGCGGCAGCGGGCATGGCCAGCAGGGCTGACGCGCACGACGACAGCAGATATAAATGATATCTCATGGAACTCCCCTTTTTGATCAGGCTTGAGACTGGCTTGTTGCTCGCCTAGTCCTCAAGCGACGCGCAGCTACCGACAAAATCCGCAATTACAAAGGCTTTGTCGGTAAACGACGGAGAGCATCAGAAATGCGATGCTTCATTTATCGTGTCGATTCCGAAGCAACTTATCGCGAATTGATCGTTGCCGTGCGCTGGCTTGTCTTCGGCACCGCTCAGCCGGTGATGCGGCGACGCCAGGCGGCGCGGCGGGCCTCCAGCTGAAGCTGCCGTCTTGGGGTGTCCAGCCGGGGTGTATCGGACAGCAGTACTGTTTCCAGGCGATCGACCGGCACGATGTCGAGGCTGTGCCAGGGCTGCTCGCCATCTCCCGACGCGGACAACCCCTGCCAGCGGATCATCGGCAGCAGATCCCGATATCCGCCGGTCTGGACCCAGTTGGCGACGCCGGGATCGCGCGGGGAGATGACGGCGGTGATCGCCCCATCCGCATCCGGCAGGGCCTGCGTCGCCGTCAACCCGCTTTGCAGCAGATGGGCGTCGGCCGAATGATACCACCATGTCGCGAACTGGAGGCTGTTATAGGTTGCCCCGGCGCGGGCGAACCGGATCACCGCCGCCTGATCGTCTTCCAGATGCAGGCGGCCGAGGCTGCTGGCCTGCGTCACCAGCCCCCCGACGCTCGCTGTACGCACGGGTTGCGCCATGCTGTTGATGGCATGCCCGGCAGACAGGCGAAAGAACCAGAAATAAAGCGGCACATCCTCCCGTACCCGGCGCAGGGCGTCGGCCAGACGTTCCTCCGCGCTGCGTACCGTGCCGCCCGTGTCCAGCCGCTCGATCTCCAGCTCCAGCGGCGTCTCCCGCGCCCAGTCCATCATGCTGTCGCGCACGAACAGGAATTTGACGCGCGCATTGGTCGTCAGGTGGTTCGGCCGCCCGTCAGCCGGCATAGCGTCGATGGTGATGGTGAAACGGCCGTCCGGATCGACGGCGATGCCCGGCAGTTCGACCGTCTGCGCGGTCACGGACGTGCCCCAGTTCTCGACCAGCGTGAAGGACACATGGGCCGGGCAGACATCGAGCACGCGCCCGGTGATGCGATAGCGACCACCATGGGCGATGCCCGCGAGGCGATAGCAATTGTCGGGATTGTCCCCACCCATGCGGGCGTCCGGCACCGTCTCCCCCGACCCCGCGCCTTCCCAGACATAGGATGGCATGAAATTGCGCACGAACCGGGGCCGGACCGGGTCGGCCGCCGCAGCCTTCAACAGATAATTGCTGACCCAGCCATCCATCGCCGCATCGAAGCGCGCGTCGAGCCCCGGCGGCACATCGGTGCCATGGCCGATGCGCCAGAGTTGCGCGACATGCAGCCGGGCGGCCCGCGTCTCGGGCTGCGCCCACATGTCGCGGACTTCCTGCTCGGCGGCAAACTGGCCGGGATTGGCGATGGGATTGGTCATGGGCGCAGCATCCTTTTGCAGACCGTCAGGCGAACCGGCCGAGTTTGAAGCGCCGGCTATATCCCTCGAACGCGGTCTCGATCATCTCTCGCGAGAGGCCGAAAGGCTCCATGGCATAGGAATAGCGGCCGTAGCGGTCGGGCGCATTGGCGGGATCGCTGAGCCAGCCCCGCATCCGCGCCTCGAATTGCGGCGTATAATCGAGGCCCCAATGGCCATAGGCGCGGCGGATCACATCGACCGGATCGCGGGTCAGATCCTTAAAATCGACATGGACGATACGCGGATCGTTCACCAGCGGGTTCTCCATCGCCTCCGCCACCGATGCGGAGATACTCTGCACGAAGGCGGGACCGAGCGCCGCAAAATCCATCTGCCAGTTGGTGATGCCACCATAGAGGACGGCCGTGATCGCGAGCGTGGAGGGATGGACCTGCACGGGGTCGCGGTGCGGCCAGATGCACAGCGCGTCCGGATAGGCCTCGAACAGGGCGTCCAGCGCGAACTGATGGTAGATGCCCTTGACCACCCAGTGGCCGGGCGTCTGGTTCCATTGCAGATGCTGGAGGAACTCGCGGTGAAAGCCATAGGCATCGCGAATGTTGCTCGCATCCAGGATCATCGCCAGCGCAGGCAGGTGATAGAGCAATGTCGGATAGGCGTTCTGAAAGTCGAGCGTGAAGATCTCCTCGCACTCGATCGGGCAGAAGCCGCGCTTGTCCCAATAGGGATGCAGGGTCAGCAGGCCGGGGGCGAGCGCGATCAGCCGGTCGAGATCCTTGCCCGTATATTCGATGCGTGCGTCGGTGACGGGTACTTCGCCGGGGGGTGGGCTGGGCTCGTGGGTGTGCCACCACAGCGGCGCGCGGGCGCCGATATCCTCAGCGAGCAGCGAATGGATGAGGGTCGTGCCGGTGCGCGCAAAGCCGATGACGAAGATCGGCCGTTCGATCTTCTCCTCCGCCATGGCAGGGATGCGTTGGCGGTCGGACGCCAGACGAAGGCGCGTCGCCAAAATCTTGCGCAGTTGCAGTTCGACCGCATCCTTCTGGTCGGGCCGCAGCGGCGGCTGCTCGTTGAGCCAGCCGACGAACTTGTCGACCCGTCCCGCCAGCGCCGGATCGACGGGACCGAACGCTCCCGCCACCGTCTGCGCGGCCCGTATCAGCGACGCCACGTCGATCTGCGCGCCATCCCTTGCGACTGCGCCGGCGTCCACTCCGTCGGACCTGCTCCGCATGCCATCCCTCCCTTGCCGATGTCGGTCCATCGGATTTTGTTTACCTGGAGTTGTTTCTCTCCCAAAAAAAGCGGTCAGTCAAGAGAATATACCCCGATATTCTCTATAGACGCAGTGAACCACGGCAGAAATGATCGGCTAATAACGAACGATCGTTCTACTGGCATTCTCGCGCTGCGGCGATTTCCGCCTCCGCCTGCGCCAGCACGGCGAGCACGGTCCTGTAGTCGCTTTCACTGATCGCCAGCGGCCAGACGATATGCGGCGCGGCGCGGTCGGCCTCCACCAGTCGGGTCAGTGCCGCATGCCCTGCCGCCGTCAGTTCGATGAACAGACCGCGCCGGTCGTCGGGATTGGGGATCCGCGCGATCAGGCCCCGCGCCTCCAGCCGATCGACGCGCTTGGCCACGCCCGCCAGCGACATCAGGAAATAATGTTTCAGCGCGGTCGGCGCGATCCGGTGGGGCGGTCCCACGCGATACAGGGCGTCGAGCAATTGCACGTCGCCCGACGTCAGTCCCTCGCGCTCCGCCGCCCGGGCGAAACCCTGTTCCATGCTGCGGGCGAGACGGAGCAGCCGCGTGGTCATGGAATAGGAGCGCGCCAGCGACGGGTCATAGTCGCTCGCCCAGGCGACGAGCGCCGCGTTGAGAACATCCCCGCTCTCCATCAAAGCTTCGGACGGGCGCGCGTCGGATGGCGGGGTAGCGGACGACATGGTGGCGGGCGGCGGTGCGGCAAAGCGAAAGGCCGGCCCCGGCGCCAGACGGCGGTCGGTCGACCAGACCAGCACGTCGATCGCCAGCAAGGCGTCGACCCGGCGCGAGGCGGAGGACTTGCTGGCGAGACCCCATAGCCGGGCAAGGCCCGCCATGGACGGAATCGTCCCCTCCCGTTCATAATGATCCGCCAGCGCGGCGTGGCTCTCGTCCAGCGCCGCCGGCGTCAATGCGCGTCCAGCCATCCCCTTCTCCTGCACCAGCCCGGCCAGCCCGGCAACAGGCGCCGTGCAGAACCGATCAGGCGAAGATGCTGTCCCCGAATCGCTCGGTGTGGGTGATGACGTCGCCGTAGAGTTTTTCCAGGCACATCAGGCGGCGGAAATAATGGCCCACCGCATATTCGTCGGTCAGGCCATAGCCGCCATGCACCTGGATGCCGTTGCGCGAGACGAGTTGCCCCGCCTCCCCCACCACGATCCGCGCGGCGGACAGCGCGGCGGCGCGCTCCGCCTCCGGCCGGTCGGCGTTGGAGAGCGCATGATAGAGCATGGACCGCGCCTGATGCGCCGCCACGAACATGTCCGCCATGATGTGCTGGATCGCCTGAAACGAGCCGATCGCCGTGCCGAACTGCTTGCGTTCCTGCACATAGGCGCCGCAGACCTTGTTGCACGCCTCCATCGCGCCGACGGCCTGCGCCATCAGGGCGATGGACGCACGGTCGATGGCCTCCTGAAGCACTTCCGCGCCCCGGTTTCCACCGACCAGCAGGGCCGCGGCCGGCAAGGTCACGTCGGTCAGGACGATGTCCGCCGCGCGCGTGCCGTCGACCAGCGGATAGGCGTCCAGCGCGACCCCCGCCTGATCGGCGGGCACGAGGAACAGGCCGAGTCCTTCCTCGCCCTCGATCCGTGCGGAGACGATCAACCTGGCCGCGCTCGGTGCGTCGACCGCCAGCAGCTTGGCGCCGTTCAGCACATAGCCGCCGTCCGCGGCGCGGGCGACGGTGCCGGCCGTGGCGGTGTCGAGCGGATGCGCGCCATTCTCCTGATGCGCCAGCGCCACCCGCAGGCTGCCCGCTGCGATCTCGCCCAGCAGTTCCAGCGCCATCGCCTCGTCCGACGCCTGCTTCAGCACATGGTCGGCCAGCACGACGGTGCTGACATAAGGCTCCGTCGCCAGCGCCTTGCCCAGCGCGATGTTCAGGAGGGCAATATCCTCGATGGTGCCATCAAGGCCCCCGGCCGCCTCGGGCACCGGCAGGGCCAGCCAGCCCAGCTCAGCGAACTGCGCCCAGCGGCCTTCGTCGAACCCCAGCGCGCCATGGCGCTGCTCGCGCCAATATTCGACGCCGGAGGTCTCGGAAAGCAGACGCTCGGCACTGTCGAGCAACATCGTCTGAATGTCGGACTTCGCGAAATCCATTGTCTGTCAGTTCCCTGTCAAAGGCCGAAGGCAAGCTTGGCGAGGATATTCTTCTGGATCTGCTTGGAGCCGCCATAGATCGTCGCCGCGCGGTTGATGAGCGCGACCGTGGTGCGGCCGGGCGCATAGTCGGGCCAGGCGTCGGTCGGCGCGGGCGGCGGAACCGGCGCGGCCTCGAAGAAACGGAGCGACTTGGCGCCCATGGCGTCGACCTGCAACATGGTCACTTCCTGCTGCAATTCGGACCCGCGGATTTTCAGGACGGATGCGGCGGCGGCCTCGGGCACATCGAACTCTTCATGCGCCAGCACGCGCAGCACCGACCATTCCAGCGCCAGCAGATCCGCCTCGATCCTGGCAAAGCGGGCGCGGAACGCCGGATCGTCCGCCGCGCGGCGGCCACCGATAGTCTCGCCCAGCGCGATCGTCTTGGCGCGCGCCAGTTCGCGCTTGCTCCAGTAGATGAAGCTCGACGTCGTGCGCTCATGCTCCAGCAGGAACTTGGCGTAGGTCCACCCCATGCCGGCCTCGCCGATCAGCTGGTCGGCGGGAACCTCGACATTGTCCAGGAACACCTCGCACAGATGCGCCTCGCCGTTGATCTGCGGGATCTGGCGCACCGTGATGCCGGGCGAGTCCATCTTGATGATGAGGAAGCTGATGCCCCGCTGCGGCTTGACCGTCTTGTCGGTGCGGACCAGGAAGAAGCCCCAGTCGGCATGGGCCGCGCCGCTGGTCCAGATTTTCTGGCCGCTGACGATATATTTGTCGCCCACCAGCTCGGCCGCCGTGCGCAGCGAGGCGAGGTCTGAGCCGGAACCGGGTTCGGAAAAGCCCTGCGCCCACATCGTCGCGCCTTCGCGGATCATCGGCAGGAACTTGTCCTTCAGATAGTCCGATCCGAAAGTGTAGAGGACGGGGCCGAGCATGTGCGTGCCGCCCCAGTCGAATTCCGGCGCGTCCGCATTGTACAATTCCTCGTTGAAGATGAAGAGTTGCATCGGCGACCAGCCGCAACCGCCCACCTCCTCAGGCCAGTGGGGGACCGAACGGCCATGGGCGTTCAGGATGCGCATCCATTCGAGGAGGTCGGGCACCGCCGCATTGTTCGCGACCTTACGGCGCTGCCGCTCCTTCATTTCCGCCGGCAGCACCTCGTTGATGAAGGCGCGGATTTCCGTGCGAAAGGTTTCAAGATCAGGGTCGAGGCGCAGTTCCATCGGACGAACTCCGGGCGGTTAAAGCGGACAAGGAGGAATGCTCGCCAATGAAGGGGAGCAGAGGCGCGCGCAAGCATCCATGGACCTCCATCATCAGTGCGATGGAATCTTCTTTCTGTGGACAGCCGCCGCGACTTGTGTACCTTATTTGCATGCAACATGCACCTTCTTCCACCCCATTGTCGCTCGTCTGGATTTCCGGGGCGACAGAGGGAATCGGGCTCGGCCTAGCCCGCAACGTGCCCTATGCGAACGCGCGAGTCATCAATCTCTCCCGTCGCCAGCATCCCGATTATGAAAGCCATCTGCTCGACCTCGCGGAACCGGCGAGCTGGGACGCGGTGGGCGCGCATTTTGCGGAGCAACTCTCCGGCTTCACCGGCGAGCGGGCCATCTTCATCCAGAATGCGCATCTGAAAGGCCTGACCGGCTTCGTAACGGAAGTGTCGGGCGCGGAGTATCAGCGCGACATCACCGCCAATGTCGCGGCGCCGCTGCGCCTTGGCGAGATGTTCCTGCGGGCGGTGCGCGAGAGTGGGTTTGCGGGCGAGGCAGGACTGGTGATGATGTCTTCATCCGCCGCGCGTTCGCCGGTCGTGGGGCAGACCGTCTATTGCGCGGGCAAGGCGGCGCTGGAGATGTGGGTGCGCGTGACCCGCCGCGAACTGGCGCTGCGCGCGCCGCATAATATCTGGGTGACGGCGGTGCGCCCCGGCTTCGTGGACACCGCGCTGACCCGCCATGTCGCCGCGATGGCGGAGGACGACTATCCCCTCGCCCCTCAGATGCGCAAGCAAATGGCGCAGGGTGTGGGGGTCATGGACATCGACACCGCCGGCAGGCAAATCTGGGCGGCATTGCCCACCGACCAGTCGCTGCTGCTGTTCGGCGAGCAGGTAAAGCGAGAAGACTAATGGCCCTTTCGGTTGCGGGACGCACGGCATTCATCACCGGCGGCGCGAGCGGCATTGGCCTCGGCCTCGCGCGTGCGCTGCTGGCGGCGGGGGCGAAGGTCGCGATCGCCGACATCGACGCCGCCTCGATCGCACAGGCGCTCGACAACCTCGCCGCAACGGAACGGACGATCGGCCTGACGCTGGACGTGCGCGACCGCGCGCAATGGGTGGCGGCGCGGGACGAGGCGGAGGCGAGGCTGGGGCCGGTCTCGCTGCTCGTCAATAACGCGGGGGTCACGGGCTATGACCGTATCATCGACACGCCGCCCGAAAATTTCGACTGGATCGTCGCCGTCAACCTGACCGGCGTGTTCAACGGCATCCACAGCTTCGGCCGCGCCATGGTCGACCGGGGACTGGGCGGCCATATCGTCAACACCTCGTCGGTAGCAGGCCTCTATGGTTCGGAGAATCTGACCGTAGGCGCCTATGCCGCCACGAAGCACGCCGTCGTCGGCCTGTCCGAGCGGCTGCGGGTCGAACTGGCGGAGCATGGCATCGGCGTGTCGGTGCTGTGCCCCGGCCTCGTCGCGACCGGCATCGGCGCCAATGCCGCGAAACTGCGCCCGGTCGCCGCGACGGTCGAGCTCAAGGACAATCCCGCCTTCGCCCGGCTACGCGGGGGACCGCCCGCCGCACGGCTGGACCCCGACAGGCTCGGCCCCTTCATCATCCGGGCGATGGAGGAGAACAGGGCCTATATCCTGCCCAATCCGCATTTCGGGGAACTGGTCGAGGAACGCCACCAGCGCATCATGGCCGATTTCGGCGAGGGCGCGGCACCCGACCTGACGATCCCGGACAATTGGCGCGATCTGGCCTGAAGTCGACTAGACTTTGATGAATTTGGACAGACCCGTTCGTGTCGAGCGAACGGTTGGGCTAGAGCATCGAGCCTTAAACAAGAACCGTTCGGGCTGAGCGAAGTCGAAGCCTTGTCCTTTTCTTCAAGAAGAACAGCCCTTCGACATTCGAACGAGGCACGTGCCTCGTTCGAACAGGGCGAACGGAAGGAAAGGTGATCCCGATTTACGCAGATTGCTCTGGTAACTCTGTCTGACATCTTCCCGCTCCAGATAGGCCCTCGTTGCCTGCTATGAGCGCGCCACCCCGCCCGCTCAGACCGCGTCCGCCAATATCATGTCCGACGCCTTCTCCGCGATCATCATCGTTGCGGCGTTGGTGTTGCCCGACACCACATTCGGCATGACCGAGGCATCGACCACGCGCAGACGCTCCACCCCGTTCACCTTCAACCGGGCCGTAACGACCGCGTCCGGCCCCGCCCCCATCGCGCAGGTCGCCGCCTGATGATAGCCCGTGGAGCCGGCGGCCCGGCAAAAGGCCAGCATGTCCTCGTCGCTGGCGACCGCGGCGCCGGGGGTCAGTTCATGATCGAAATAGGGCGCCAGCACGGGACTGTGCATCACGCGCCGCGCCCATTTCAGGGTGCCGATCTGGGCGCGCCGGTCGGCTTCGTCGGAGAGGAAGTTGGGCCGGATCTCCGGCGCTTCGCGAAAATCGGCGGAGCGCAGATGGATGGTTCCGCGTGAGCGGGGGCGCATGACATAACCGCCGATGCTCATGCCCGGCTCCCGCTCCATCATCATCACGCCATTTTCCGCCAACCCCTCGAAATCCACGGTGGCGGGTGACGCGAAGAACTGAAGGTCGGGCAGGTCGAGCGCCGGGTCGGACTTCAGGAAGGCGGTCAGGTTCGATCCGCCGCTGGCCAGCAGGCCGCTGCGCGAAAAGACGAAGCGCAGCATCTGGCCGAACAGCGGAATGCCGCGCGACAATTCGTTCATTCCCGGACTGCCCGGCTTCATCCGCGCGCGTACCATGGAGGCATAATGATCCTGGAGATTCTCGCCGACGCGCGCACTGTCCGCCAGCACGACAATGCCCAGCGCGCGCAGGCGCTCCGCATCGCCGATGCCCGACAGTTCCAGCATTTGCGGCGAGTTGATCGCGCCCCCCGACAGGATCACTTCCCGCCGGGCGCGGATCACCTTGCGCTCATTGCCCTGATAATATTCCACGCCGTTGGCGACGCGTCCGTCGAACAGGATGCGCGAGGCATGGGCATGGGTGATGACCGACAGATTCGACCGCTTCATCGCGGGATGGAGATAGGCGACCGACGCCGAGACGCGCAGCCCCTTGTGGGCATTGAGCCGCACCCGCGCCACGCCCTCGCGGGTGGTGCCGTTGAGGTCGGTCGCGACCGGCGCGCCCGCTTCCTCGAACGCCTCGGTCATGAGGTCGAGCATCTTGTGCCGGATGGGGACGTCGCCAATGTCGAGCATACCCGCGCGGGCGTCCTCCCCGATCCCCTCGCCATTCTGGCGCTCGATCTTGCGGAAATAGCGTTCGGCCGTGTCCCAGTCCCAGCCTTCGAGGCCGAGCTGCCGCCAGCCGTCATAGTCCTCCGGCAAGCCGCGCACCCACAGCATGCCGTTGATGGAGGAGGAACCGCCCAGCACCTTGCCGCGCGGAAAATGATGCTGGCGCCCGTTGGAGCCGGGGTCGGGCTCCGTCATATAATTCCAGTTGACGCGCGGATCCTGGAGCATCTTGGTGAAACCGGCAGGAACATGAATATTCATCGAGCTGATGAACTGGCCCGGATTGGTCAGATGCCGGGTCGGCCGGTCATCGGCTCCCGCCTCCAGGACGGCGACCTTGTAGCGACCGTCCGCGCTGAGGCGATGGGCCAGTACACAGCCAGCCGAACCAGCTCCGATGATGACATAATCGGCTTCGTCGACCGCTGTGGTGGATTGCGGCGCCTGCGCCATGTCCTCGTCCCTTTGTCCTGGTCCCCAAGGTTCATTGATGTCGAAGAGAGCGCGCAAACAATGTCTTTTCCCGCTGTCGGACCTGACATCGCCCTTATGATGGCTGCCGCGCACCCATCGAAATTCATGGCGGCTCCGCGCTATGTCCGGACGACCGACTATATAGAGGACAGGAATGAGCACGCTTTTTTCGCTCGAAGGACGCACGGCCATGGTGACCGGGGCGTCGCGCGGACTGGGCCGGGCCATCGCGCTCGGGCTGGCCGAGGCGGGCGCGTCCCTCGTCATCGCCGCGCGCGATGCGGAGAAGCTGGAGGAAACCGCAGAGCAAATCCGCGCGCTGGGCAGAAGCGCGCGCACCATCGCCTTCGACCTTGCCGACCTCGATGCCGTGCAGGCGGCGACCGACCAGCTTATCGCCGAGGCCGTGCCGATCGACATCCTCGTCAACAACGGCGCGATCGGTGGCTGGGGTGGCCTGCACGAGTCGACCCTCTCCCACTGGGAGAATATGTTCGATGTCAACGTGTCGTCCATGTACATCCTGTGCCGGGAACTGTCGAAGGGCATGGTTGCCCGCAAATGGGGCCGCATCATCAACTTCGGTTCCTATGTCGCCTTCACCGGCCGCCCGAACCTGTCCGCCTATGTCGCCAGCAAACATGCCGTTCTGGGCCTGACGCGCGCCATCGCCGCTGACCTCGCGCCACACGGCGTGACTTGCAACGGCATCGCACCCGGCTTCTTCGCGACGGACATGTCTGCACCCACCGTCGGCCATCCGGAACGCGCCCGCATCTTCCGCAGCGCCATCGCGCTCGGCGATTTTGGCGATCCCCGGCAGATGGTCGGCCCGGTACAGTTCCTGGCATCAGAGGCGTCCGGATACATCACCGGCCATATGCTGCCCGTTGATGGCGGGGTGGAGAGCATCCTGTCGCTGCCGGTCGTGGTGGAGACCTGAACCCGCACGACCCTCAACTGCCTAGCATTCTGTATTCGGGCGGCATGGGCGCCCCCCCCCATTCATGAAGGAACAGCGTCATGACCGATACTCTGGTGAACCTCGCAAGCCCTGAAAAGCTCTTCATCGGCGGCGACTGGTCCAGTTCCTCCGGCTCGGACAGCATCGAGATTTTCTCGCCCTCGACCGAGGAGAAGGTCGGACGCGTGGCTGCCGCCACGATCGCGGACATGGATCGCGCCGTCGCGGCGGCGCGCGACGCCTTCGACAATGGCCCCTGGCCGCGCATGTCGGGGCCGGAACGCGCGACCTACATGCGCCGTATCGCCGACGAGATGGACAAGCGCGCCGATGATTTCGCCCGCGCCTGGTCGCTTCAGGTCGGCATCCCCCACAAGCAGGCCTCCATGGCCGCTCCTTTTATGAGCGGCTATATCAGCTATTATGCCGACCTCGCCGAAAAGGGATTCGAGGAAGTCCGCACACCGATGCGGGGCGGCCATGTCGTCGTCGTGCGCGAACCGGTCGGCGTCGTGGCGGCGCTCGTGCCGTGGAACGCACCGCTTGCCACGCTGCTGCTGAAAGTGGCGGCCGGGCTTGCGGCGGGCTGCACCATCATCGCCAAGCCGGCGCCGGAGACACCGCTGGAG
>Ga0207674_10002342_pt1 | contig 23960 bp, 18 predicted proteins | sample KBSCornC72_FD_184303 | JGI IMG/M metagenome (GOLD analysis project Ga0207674, IMG submission 184303) | Corn rhizosphere microbial communities from Kellogg Biological Station, Michigan, USA - KBS Corn C7-2 (SPAdes) (version 2) | ecosystem: Host-associated > Plants > Roots > Rhizosphere > Soil ...
ACATGACCTTCGTCATCGCCAGCGCGGCGAAAGGCGGGCGCCGCGCCGGGATCGTCGCAGCGCTCGGGATCGGCGGCGGGACCGTGGCCCATATCCTCGCCGCGGTGCTCGGCCTGTCGGCGATCCTCGCCGCGTCGCAAACCGCGTTCGCGGCGATCAAGTGGGCCGGCGCGGCTTACCTTCTCTATATCGCCGTCTCGCTGCTCCGTTCCGGGCGCGGCGGTGAACAGGGCGACGACGGGCCGGCGCGCCAGTCGGGCTGGCGCCTGCTTCGCGCGGCCGCGCTGGTCAATGTCCTCAACCCCAAGGTCGCGCTGTTCTTTCTCGCCTTCCTGCCCCAGTTCGTCGATCCGAAAGCGACCGCACCGGCGCTCCAGATCCTGTGCCTCGGCCTGTGGTTCGACCTCGTCGGCACCATCGTGAACGTCATCGTCGCGATCATCGCCGCCGACGCTTCTGCCCGCCTGCGGCACGTGACCTGGCTCGGTCGCGCGGCACGCTATGTCGCCGCGACCGCGATGGGGGCGCTGGCGCTGCGGCTGGCCTTCGCCGAGCGGCGCTAGCCGCGTTCGACCCGGCGCGGGGAGTCGTCGCCGAACGGCTGATCGATGCTCGGCGGCGGCTGGGTGAAGAATTTCGGACCGGCCTCGGTCATGTGCCAGCAATCCTCGAGCCGCACTCCGAACTTGCCCGGGATGTACAGCCCTGGCTCGTCGGAGAAGCACATGCCGGGCGCCAGCGGCGTGGTTTCGCCGTGGACCAGATAGACCGGCTCGTGGACTTCCATGCCGATGCCGTGGCCGGTGCGGTGCGACAGGCCGGGCAGCCGGTAGCCGGGGCCGAAGCCCCAGCTCTCGTAGACTGTGCGCACCGCATCATCGACCGCCCCCGCGGGCAGGCCGAGCTTCGCCGTCTCGATCGCGATCTGCTGGCCCCGGTGCACCTGGTCCCACAGCTTGCGCTGCTCGGCCGACGGGGTGCCGACGACGAACGTCCGGGTGATGTCGGCCTGGTAGCCGTGGACCGCGCTGGTGCAGTCGAGCAGCACGATGTCGCCCTTCTGGACGACGTGCGGCTTCTTGCTGCCGTGCGGATAGGCCGACGCCTCGCCGATCAGGACCAGCCCGCCGTCATAGGCCGAGCCCATCCGCTTGTGCACGGCGGCGATCATCGCATCGATGTCGGCCGGCGTCATGCCGACCCTGGTCCGCTCGCCGGCGTAGCGCAGCGAGGCGAGCATGATGTCGTTGGCCGCCTGCATCAGCGTCAGCTCGGCCGGCGACTTGATCATCCGCTGGGCGCGGACCACCGGGTTGGCGTTGACGATCGCGGCTCCCGGGAGCTGCTGCTTCAGCCGGTCCATGATCCAGTAGCGGTCGGTTTCCTCGAACGCGACGGGGCGGTCGGCGACGCGGCGCTCGTGGAGGAAATCCGCGACCAGCCGAAGCGGCTCCTCGTCCTCGTTCCAGGTGCGGATCTCGGCCGGGACCTGCAGCATTTCGGCGATGCTCGGCCGTTCGAAGAAGGGCGTGACGATGATCGGGTCACCCTCGGCCGGAATAACCGCCGCGGTCAGCCGCTCGCTCCGCCACCATTGGACTCCGGTGTAATAATCGAGGCTCGGCCCCGACTCGACGAGGACGGCGCCGATGCCCGCGCTGCGCATCAGCTCCTTCGCCCGGGCGAGCCGCTGCCCGCGCTCGGCGCCGCTGATCGGCGGCGGGATGGGGATCGACGGAGTCGCCTCCGCCGCTTGGGCCATCACCCGGCTCCACGGCACCGTCAGCGCCGCCGCAACCGCGCCCGCTCCGGCAATCATTCCGCGCCTCGAAATTCTCGGATTCATGCTCTCTCCCCCTTACGCCGCGAGCGCGGCGAGTTCCTTGACGAGCTTGGCGGCGACGACGGCGGTCATGCCGTTGATGTCCCGCGTCGGATTATACTCGACCACGTCGGCGCCCACGATCGGGCCCGGCACGCGGTGCAGCACCGACAAGATGTCGCGGACCGAGAGACCGCCGGGCTCATGATGCGACACCCCCGGCGCGAACGCCGGATCGAGCGCGTCGAGGTCGATGCTGACGTACAGCGGCTGCTCCGGGATCGGCACCCGCTCGGCGGTGAAGTCGCGCATTTCGACCACCTCGACGCCATAGGTCTCGACCTGCTTGCGGCATTCCGCGTTGAGCGTCCGGATTCCGACCTGGACCAGGCGGCGCGCAAAGCCCCGCTCCTTGATCCGGGCGAACGGCGAGGCGTGGCTCAGCGGGTCGCCGCCGAAGTCCTCATAAAGGTCGGGGTGCGCGTCGAAGTGCAGGATGTTGACCGAGCCGTGGGCCTCGGCGAGCCCGGCGACGATCGGGAAGGTGACCATATGGTCGCCGCCGAGGAAGATCGGCACCACGCCCGCTTCCGTCGCCTCGCGCGCCGCGTCGAAGATCCGGCTGAGATCCCGGTCGCTTTCGTCGAGCGCGAGGTCGCCGCGGTCGTCGACCACCAGGTCGCGGCCGAGCTCGAGTCCGGACTCGGTCGCCTGGTTGCCGTGCTCGGAGTGGAGCGCGGCGCGGATCAGCGGCGGCGCCGCGGCAGCGCCGCGCAGGAAGGACGAATGGCTGTCGGTCGGCAGCCCGATCAGCCGGACTCGGCCCTGTCCCCCGCTGGTTCCCATCCTGATCCCTCTTGCACGCCGTCGCCGCCTGCGCCAGCAGCGACCCCTCATGCCATTCGAGCTGAACCAAGTGCCGGGCGGTGCGCGCCAGCCTGGAGCGCGCGAAATGACGGCCTTGCTGGCCGGCTTGATGGCGCTCAACGCGTTCGCCATCGACGCCATGGTGCCGGCGCTGCCGGCGATCGGCCGGTCGCTCGGCGTCGCTCACGAGAACGACCGCCAGCTGGTGATCGTCGCCTACTTCGTCGGCTTCGCTTCGACCCAATTGTTGTGGGGACCGCTCGCCGACCGGTTCGGGCGCAAGCCCGTGCTCGCCGCCGGGATCATCCTCTACACCCTGTTCGCGCTGCTCTGCGCCTCCGCCGCAAGCTTCCCGTTGCTGATCTCGGGCCGGGTGGCGATGGGCGCATCGGCCGCTGTCACTCGAGTGCTGGTCATCGCCATGGTCCGCGACCTGTTCGAGGCCGAGGCCATGGCGCGGGTGATGAGCCTGGTGTTCATGGTGTTCATGCTGGTCCCGGTGCTCGCCCCGAACGTCGGCCAGGCGATTCTGCTGGTCGCCTCGTGGCGCGCGATCTTCCTCGTGCTCGCCGGCTATGCCCTGACGATGCTGATCTGGTCGTCGGTCCGGCTGCCGGAGACGCTTCACCCCGAATTTCGCCGCTCGCTCGCCCCGCGCGACATGCTGAGCGCGATCGTCGAGACCGTGCGCGAACCCCAGTCACGCGGCTACACGCTGGCGACGACGATCATCTTCTCGGCGCTGGTCGCCTATATCGCGTCGGTCCAGCAGATCGTGTTCGACGCATTCGGCGAGGGCCGCTTCATCGGGCTGGTGTTCGCCGCGGTCGCCGCGCCGATGGCGGTCGCGTCGTGGACCAATTCGCGGGTGGTCGGACGATTCGGGCTGCGCCGCGTCGGACATTCGGCTGCCGCGGCGCTCGCGCTCGTGACCGCGGCCCACGCCGGCTGGGCCTTGCTGGGGTTCGAGACGCTCGCCAGTTTCATCATCCTCCAGGCGCTGGCCATGTGCTGCTTCGCCTTCGCCTCGTCGAACCTCGGCACGCTGGCGATGGCGCATATGGCGCCGATCGCCGGCACGGCGTCTTCGGTCCAGGGCGTGATCGGTACGCTGGGTGCGTCGATCCTCGGCTTCATGATCGGCCGGGCTTTCGACGGGACCGCCACGCCGTACCTCGTCGGGACGGCGATGTGCGCTGCGCTCGGGTTCGTCGCTATCGCGCTGACCGAGCCGACGCGGCTGTTCGCGCCGATCCGGACCGAACCAGGTGGGCCGCCGGAGCAGCCCACCTGCGTTCCGGAAGACCTCGGCTAGCAGATCGGATCGCGGCAACCGCCGGGCGCCGCCCCGTTGCCGACCCTTATTCCGCGGTGACCTCGTCGCCGTCATCGGGCCCGGCGCCGACCATCAGCGCCTCGCCGACCTCCTCGGTTTTGCCCCGGATCGCATTCTCGATCCGCTGCGTGACGTCGGGATTCTCCTTGAGGTAGATTTTGGCGTTCTCGCGGCCCTGGCCGATGCGGATCGAATCGTAGCTGAACCAGGCGCCCGATTTCTCGATCAGCCCGGCCTTGACCCCGAGGTCGAGGATCTCGCCGACCTTGGAGATGCCTTCGCCGTACATGATGTCGAACTCGACCTGCTTGAACGGCGGCGCGACCTTGTTCTTGACCACTTTCACCCGGGTGGTGTTGCCGACGATGTCGTCGCGGTCCTTGATCTGGCCGGTGCGGCGGATGTCGAGCCGCACCGAGGCGTAGAATTTGAGCGCATTGCCGCCGGTCGTCGTCTCGGGATTGCCGTACATGACGCCGATCTTCATCCGCACCTGGTTGATGAAGATCACCAGGCATTGCGAGCGGCTGATCGAGCCGGTCAGCTTGCGCAGCGCCTGGCTCATCAGCCGCGCCTGGAGCCCGGGCAGCTGGTCGCCCATCTCGCCCTCGATCTCGGCCCGCGGCACCAGCGCCGCAACCGAATCGATCACCAGCACGTCGACCGCGTTCGAGCGGACCAGCGTGTCGACGATCTCGAGCGCCTGCTCGCCGGTGTCGGGCTGCGACACGATCAGCTCGTCGATGTTGACCCCGAGCTTCTTGGCGTAGGCCGGATCGAGCGCATGCTCGGCGTCGACGAACGCGGCGGTCCCGCCGCCCTTCTGCGCCTCGGCGATGGCGTGCAGCGCCAGCGTCGTCTTGCCCGAGCTCTCCGGCCCGTAGATCTCGACCACCCGGCCGCGCGGCAGGCCGCCGACGCCGAGCGCGATGTCGAGCCCGAGGCTGCCGGTGGGGATCGTCTCGATCTCGATCTTCTCGCGGCTGCCGAGCTTCATCGCCGAGCCCTTGCCGAACGCGCGGTCGATCTGGGCGAGCGCCGCCTCGAGCGCCTTCTGCCGGTCCGTGCCCGAGTTCTGCAATTTGAGGCCCACTTCGTTTCCGATGACTTTGAGCTGCGCTGCCATGTCCCCTGCCTCCGTTCAAGCGTCAATCACTGGCGGCGAGCCCCGCCGGCTAGACGCGCAGCTGTATATGATTTGTTCCACGAGAACAATAGGGGAACATAGCCTCGTTCACGGCGACCGGGGAAGTCGCTGGTACAGCGCCAGCCCCTTCGCTGCGACCTCGTCGGCCAGCGTATCGGGGTTCGGCGATTTGCCAAGCGAGGACCCGGGGAACATCACGAACACGACCCCCCGCGCCACGGTGCGCGGCTTGCCGTCGGACGACAGTGCGGCGAGCAGCGCCGACGAGCCCTCCCCGATCTTGTACGCGGGACCGGTATCAGCGATGATCGCCGGCACCACCTTGCCGTTGGCAATCACCACGCCGACGTCGCCCGCCCTTAGCCCGGTCAACTTCGCGAACCGGGTGCCGTCGATTCCCTTCGGCGCGGCCGCCGGCATCACGGCGTAAGCGATTTTCGACGCATCGACCGGCAGACAATCCGGTCGGGTGCCTTTGAGGACTTTCGGGCAGGGATGAAGCGTCGTCGGTTTGAGCATCAGCGTCGTCGGGCACTGGTCGGTGGTCCCGGGCGTGTTGCAGGCGGCCGGCGAGCCGTCGAGGTCGTGGGCGATTTTGCTTTCCCAAATCACGGCCGCCGGAACATCGCCGTGAGCGGCGATCCGCTCGAACCGGACGAGCCGGCTCGGATCGCTCTTGCAGCCGTACCAGGCGATCTTGCCGTTCGCCTTGCGGATCGGGAATTGCACCGTCCCGAACCGATCCGCGGCGTCGCAGGTGCCGAACTGGCCGCGATAAGCTTCGTCGATCGGCGTCCCGTGGGGCACGAAGGGCGGGTCCGCGCGGGCCGTCGCCGCAAGCAGCGAGAGCAGCAAGGCCGAAGAATATTTCATGTCGCATTCCTTCCCGCGCCGGGCCGGCGGCACCACGACTCGAGGAGGGGCTCGCCGGGAAGTCGAACCGGACCGAGCCCGTTTCCGGTACACCCATTCGCACGGCGCTGTTAAGCCGGCTTCGGCCCGATTGCTCAGCGGACCAGCCGCCCCGCCTTGACCACCGCCTCGACCTGCTCGAGCGTGCGGATGTCGGTGAGGGGGTCGCCCTTGACCGCGACCAGGTCGCCATAGGCGCCGGGCGCGACCGAGCCGACCTGCCCCTCCTTGCCCAGCGCCCTTGCCGCTTCGCTGGTCGCGGCCTGGATCGCCTGCATCGGGCTCATCCCGTAGCGCACCATGTAGGCGAACTGCCGCCCGCCAAGCCCATACATGTAAACTCCCGCGTCGGTCCCGAAGGTGAGCTTCGCGCCCGCCTTCACCGCCGCCGCGAAGCCGCGGCGCTGGACGTCGGTCGTCTCGATGTTCTTGCGCAGATATTCGGCCGGCCAGTGCTGCTTCACGCCGATGTCGTTGATCCAGTCGCCGTTGTAGATGTCCATGTCGAGCCACACGCCGCGGGCCTTGGCCAGCGCGATCCCCTCGGCGTCGAGGTAGCTCGCGTGCTCGATCGTCCGCGCGCCGGCGCGGATCGCGGCCTTGATCCCCTCGGCGCCGTGGGCGTGGGCGATGCAATAGGAGCCGCGCAGCTTCGCCTCGTCGCAGGCCGCCTTCATCTCCTCGGGCGATAGCTCGAGCGCTCCCGGCTCGCTGCCGAGCGCGAGCACGGCGCCGGTCGCGATCAGCTTGATGAAATCGGCGCCATGGTCGAGCAGGTAGCGCGCCCGGTCGCGCGCCTCGGACGGATTGTGCACCTCGCCGATACGGAACGTCTCGGGCAGCGGAATGTCCGGCGCCAGCGCGTCGATCTCCCCGCCGCCGCCCGGAGTCGTGATGTAGCCCCCGGCGACGAACATGCGCGGGCCTTCGACCTCGCCGGCGTTGATCGAGTCGCGCAGGGCGACGTCGGTCAGGCCGCGGTAGACACCGACGTCGCGAACGGTGGTGAAGCCGGAGCGGAGCTCCATGCGTGCCGCCGCGGCCCCCATTAGGATGGTGCGCGCCTCGCTCCGCTTGAGCGGCGCTGCCGGGTCGCTGTCAGTGATATCGATCGCCCCGTCGGCGAGATGCGTGTGCAGGTCGATCAGGCCGGGCAGCACGGTCAGGCCCGACCAGTCGATCCCCGCCGGACCATCGGCGTCGTGCCACGGCCCGACCGAGACGATCTTGCCGTCGACGATGTGGATCCGCTGGTCGGCGAGGACCTTGGCGCTAACCGGATCGATCAGCCGGCCGGCGTGAACGTCGATGGTCTGCGCGGCTGCCGGGGCCGCGATCAGCAGCGCTGCACAAGCAGCCACCCACCGATTCTTGCCAATCATCGCCGCCCCTCCCCCGTGACGGATGTTCCACTTCGCGAGTGCATGCGCAAGCCGCGGAAGTTGGCAAAGTTGGCAGCGGCACGCGCGCACGCGCGAGGGCAGTCATTCTTGCTCGCCGCCGTATGAAGGCGATCTGCCGCTCCGCCGTCCAGCCGTCGTGGCGGGGGCGAACGGGGACGGGGTCGAAGGTGAAGAGTGGCTTTTCGTCGGACATTGCGCCTCCCGAAGTGCAAAGGAGGCGAGCCACTTATCTCATCGTCGGGGCGGTAGGACAGGAGATTCGAAATGTCCGCTTTGGGTGGAAAGCTGCCATTAGCGCCGCGAGTGCTTATAAGCATCCAAGGCTATGGAAAGGTGCTACACGCATGAGAATCCGCGCCCACAACGCCGCCGACGCTCCGCAGCCCGCCGTCGGCCATGCGCAAGTCGTCGAGGTCAGCGGCGCGACACGCTTTGCTTATTTCAGCGGCCAGGTGCCGGTGACGCGCGACGGCGCCGTGCCGGGCTCCTTCGCCGAGCAAAGCCGTCTCATTTGGAGCAACATCCAAGCGCAGCTCGCAGAGGTCGGCATGACGCTCGATAATGTCGTCAAGGCCACGACATTTCTCTCGGACCGCAAATACGCGATCGAAAATCGCGCCATTCGCACCGAGGTCATGGGCGTGCGTACGCGGGCGCTCACCGTCATCATTTGCGGCCTCTTCGACGAAGCGTGGCTGCTTGAGATCGAGGTCGTCGCGGCGGCCTAAGCCGCCTTCGCTTCCGCGAATTGCTCGACCTCGCCTATGTGCTTATCGGAGCCTCGCGCACCGACAACGCTGAATTTCTTCGATTTTTGGGGTGAGAATGGCGCCTGAGACGCCACCAATAGCGGATACAAGGGCAATCCCGATCAGGCGCATTGTCCGATGATCCTTCAAAACCCTAATGTCCGCTTTGGGTCGAAAAAGGGCGTTCAGTCCAGCGTGGCCGTAACACTCGCGATTGCTTGCCAGAACGTTGTCCTCTCGCCTGTCTCGTAGTCGGCCCAAACGCTGTCTTGGTCGGTGTATTTCGCAAGGAACGGCATTAGCTCGTCGAACGTGTTCTGGTGGGTGTCACCGTCCGGCCACTCGTTATGTTGGTGGCCGATGACGTCCATCTTCCAGCCAATGTCGTCACGCTCGACTATGACGTAATCCACCTCTGGGTTCAGCGAGGTGACTTTGAAGCATCGCGGGTTGAACTGGGCTTGCATGCGACGAGACTAGCGGCCCGCCTCATGTCTGCAATGGGTCGAAAGCGGACATTAGGCCACGAACTATAATCATTTCACAGCCCTTGCTGGTCGGGGCGAACCGTCGGCATCACGAACGTCCATTTCCGATCCGGAGCGCATTCGCACGGGAAGCGCGCTAAGCTAGACTAGTGGACGCAATGTTGTGGTCACGGTGTCGGCCCTGCCGCCGTGCCTAAAGCGAATGGTCAACTTGCCCGAGTTTTGAAGGCGCCAACGAACCCATTCCAGGCCCTCGCGCCTGACATCGTGGCCAGCCACGCGTTCGATGACGGCGCCTGCCTTGATTCCTGCCCGCGCGGCCGGGCTATTGGGCATAACGTCGCGTACAACGATCGTTGTATAATCCGACCCGGTGGCGATCAGGAACATCCCACTCTGATCGAACGTGAAAGGTGAGCCAAACTTCCGCGACGGTCGCAATCGCACCAGAGAGTGCTGGTAATCGAGCGTCACGTTGAAGCGGTTCAAAAGGCCGCCGCCGATGACGCCGTCGAACTCCGGGACGCTGAAGATCCCTCGGTCGGTGGCAGCGACCATCACGATCGGCCGATCGAGACGATAAGGACCAAGCTGAAACGATTCGATCCGCAGGAGCCGCGCCCGCAATTCCTTCACGACCGCGCCACCGCCCCCGACCAGCGCCTCCGGCGCCTGCCTGTCGTCAAGCCCCGCCTGCGCCGCGAAGCGCCGCGAGACGGCCAGCGTCCCCCGCGCGCCAGTATCGAGAATAAAGCGGCCCGTTCGTGCCTTATGACCCGAAACCAGCGTCATCTCGACGATCGGAATCCGGCCCCCACTATCATCCTCGAGAAGCGTGATCTTCAGGGTGCCAGAGCCGCCCGGGCCAAGCGGGGCGACACCGACGCGAATGGCCCTGCGATCATAGTCCACCTCGACGGGCGCCTTTCGAATGAAGTCGAACCCGAGCAGCCCATCGAACGGATAGCCATCGAACGAGCCCGGCCCGAAGTCTGCGCAGCCGAACGCCAACGAACCGAGACCCTCCCCGCGATACGCCACGGGGAGAGTGCGCGAACTGAAGGCGCACCCGGCAATGGCCGCGAAACTCTGCGTCGCACCGCTGTCGAACAGCATCGACCGGCGCCGCCCACCCAGGTCGAGCTGCAGATAAAGATGATCGCCGATGTGAGTGGCCGGAATGGTCACCGGTCGCAACTGCTTGGCGACCGTCGCGCAGCCGGTTGCGAACAACACGGCGGCCGCCGCGAACCCCACGAAGACCGCCCGGACGGCTGGTGTACGCATTACCTGCGTTCTCCTGTAGCAGCGCTCTAATGCGGCAATACAGTAGCCCCTGCAAGCCCATTTGGTGGAACCTCGGCAGCAATTAAGGCTCTGACAGCGCGTCCTGATAGCTCCCGGTCGAAGGGCGGAGCTTGCTGCCGCTTCGAGACGAAGATTGAGAGCAGACTCGCGCTGGCCCGCTAATGTCCGCAATGGGTCGAAAGCGGACATTTCGCAGAAGGCCGCACGGGAGCTTCGCTATAACCGACGGCAAGACCCAGGGGGGTCAGGCCCAAGGCCGGGTGTCGACTAGACCGGGGTGACGTCGCCGGCGCCGGTGCCTGCGTCCTCGCCCGGGTCGGGGCGCTTGTCGAACACCTCGTCGATCAGGCCGAACGCCTTGGCTTCGTCGGCCTCGAGGAACTTGTCGCGGTCCATCGCCTTCTCGATCTCCTCGATGCCCTGCCCGGTGTACTTGGCGTAGAGCTCGTTCAGGCGCTGGCGCATGCGCAGGATCTCGCGCGCCTGGATTTCGATGTCGGACGCCATGCCCTGGGCACCGCCCGACGGCTGGTGGACCATGATCCGGCTGTTGGTCAGCGCTACCCGCATGCCGGGCTCGCCGGCGGCGAGCAGGAAGCTGCCCATCGACGCCGCCTGGCCGATGCACACGGTGCTGATCTTCGGCCGGATGTACTGCATCGTGTCGTGGATCGCGAGCCCGGCGGTGACCACTCCGCCCGGCGAGTTGATGTACATGAAGATGTCCTTCTTCGGGTTTTCGGACTCGAGGAAGAGCAGCTGGGCGGTGACGAGGCTCGCCATATGGTCCTCGACCGCGCCGGTGATGAACACGATCCGCTCGCGCAGCAGGCGGGAATAGATGTCGAAGCTGCGCTCGCCCCGGTTGGACTGCTCGATGACGATGGGCACGAGCTGCGAAACGATGTCCTGATGGTCAATCACGGGAAACGGATCCTCTGTTGCTGATGAAACCTACATCGGCGCGAACGCTGCAAGGTTCAAGCGGCGCCAACGAAGAAGGGCGGCCCGGAAGCGCCGGACCGCCCTCTCCCCTCGCTCAAAATGAGCCGCGTGATTACATCTTCACCGAGATGCGGCCGTAATAGAAGCGGCCGGGGATGTCGTACATCGTCGGGTCGAAGTTGTTGATGTCGCAGGTGAAGCAGCCCGGCGCCCGCGTATTGAGCAGGTTGTTGGCGCCCACTGCGAACCCGAACTGATGGCTGAGGAACGTCGGGTTCCAGCGCAGCTGCAGGTCGGTATAGAACTTCGCGTTCATCACGTTGCCGTTGGATTCCTTGAGCTTCGAAACGTAGCGGCCGGTCAGGCTGGCGCCGACGGTCGCCAGATCCCAGTCGATGATGCCGATCGCTTTCCACTTCGGGAAACCCTGGTTCGGGCTGCCCTGCTCGGTCCCCTCGCGACTGATGACCGTGGTTCCGCCGGTGACCGGAACGACCAGGTCGAAGTTGCGCAGGAACGTATTGTTCCAGGTGAACCCGAAGCGGCCGATGCTCATCTTCGGCGTGCGGTACGCCACGTTGACGTCCCAACCCTTGGTCTTGATCGCCGCGATGTTCCCCAGGATGCCGCCGACCTGGGTCAAGCTTCCGTTGACCCGGGTCACCAGTGCACAGGACGCTGGGTCGTTGTTGAGCTCGCAATTGTTCAGCGTGAAGGCGGCGTCGACCGGCTGGATCGCCCGCTTCACGCGGATATTGTAATGATTGGCCTCGATCGAGAAGCCAGGCAAGAACGACGGACTGATCACCCCGCCGAAAATCCAGCTCCGTGAGGTTTCGGGCTCTAGCTGCGGATTGCCGCCGACGGTGACCGAAATCTGCGGGTTGACCTGGGTGTAGCTGCTGTCGCCAGGCACGCCGTGTGCGATGCAGTTTGCCTTGACCGTCGCGCTCGTGTTGTAGGTGTTCGGCAACGCGCTTTGCGAACACGGATCGGCGATCGTCTGGTCGAACCGCGACAGGCTGCCGAACAGCTCGCCGACCGACGGCGCCCGGAACCCCTGGGCCCAAGACGCGCGCAGGCGGATGTCCTTGATCGGCTTGAAGTTGGCCGAGGCCTTGAAGGTCGTGTGCGAGAAGCTGTTGCTCGCCTGCCCGCTGCCCCCCTCCGGATCGGTCTTATATTTCGAGTAACGCACCGCGCCGTTCACCTCGAGCAGGTTGGCGAACGGCAGGTCTTTCAGGATCGGTGCGTTCAGCTCCGCGTAGATCTCGCCCGCGTGATAGCCGCCGCCGGTGTGCGCGGCGGGAATATCCGAGCTGAAGCCGTCCTGGACCACCTGGTCAGGATCAAACCTTCCGCTCTGCTCGCGATACTCGACGCCGACCGCCAGACCGAGCGGACCGCCGGGCAGCTCGAAGAGTTCGCCGGAGACGTTTGCGGTCGCATCCCACAGATCCTGCTCGCTGCTGTCGTTCTGGACGAAGGTCACATAATCGATCATTTCCTGGGTGATCGATCCGGCGCCGCCGAACAGGTTGAATGGCACGCAGCCGTCGAGGGGAGAGCCCGCCGGACCGCCCGCCGTGCAGGTTGCGAGGTCGCCGAGGGCAAAGCGCAATTTCTGGGAATTGATGTTGCCGAGCATGCGCTGCTTGGCCTGGTTGTGGCCGTAGACCCCGTTGACGTCCCAATACCAGTCGCGGCCGGCGATGTTGAAGCTGCCGTCGAACGTGCCGACGACATAGCTGGTGTCCACCTTCTGCGAGAAGCGGCGCGGCCCGCCTTCGACGAACCGGCGCAGGATCACGTCGAAGTTGCTCGAGTCGAGATCGACCCCGAACGGGTTGAAGGGGTTGGTCGCGTCGACCCCGGTGCCATCGAGGAACGGCGTACAGCCGCACCCGGCGCCGATCCCGAACGGCAGCGGAGCGGCCTGGTTCTTGGACTTGCGCTCGTTCCACATCCCCTTGACCGTGAAGTTGAAATTGTCCGCAAGCTCATATTTGAGGTTGGCGAACAGGCCGTACCGCTTGAGCGGGATTTGCATGTAATTGAACGGCGCGAAGTTGAACGTGTCGCTTGCAAGATGCGTGTCGCGGTCGCGGAAGTTCGCGATCGTCGGCGTGCTCGTCGGCGCATTGATCAGCGTTTCGTTGTGGGAGCCCGGGAAGATCGCACCGATGAAGCGGCCGTTCGGAAGGAAGCTCGAGCAGCCGGCGATGTTGTTGCCCCCGCTATCAAAGATCTGGCAGGTATCTGAATAGGGGTTCGGGAAAGCCGAGATTGCCCGGTCGCCCGAGCTCACCGCGCCCTGCTTCACATAATCGCCACCGACCACGAACGACAGCCGGTGGGTGTCGCCGTTGCCCCAGCTCATCTGTACATTATAGGTCTTGCCGTCGCCCTGTTGATACTGGCCGTACTGCGCCGAAGCCGCCCAGCCCTTCTGGTGCGACTTGGTGATGATGTTCACGACGCCGGCGATTGCGTCCGAACCGTAGATCGCCGACGCGCCGTCCTGCAGGACTTCGACGCGCTCGATCATGCTTTCCGGAATGGTGTTGAGGTCGACCGAGGGCGGAACGCCGCTGGCCGAGGCGCCGGGAACATAGCGCAGGCCATCGACCAGCACGAGGGTCCGGCGCGCGCTCAGGTAGCGAAGATCGATTTCCGCCGATCCGGCGCCGACGCCGCCGCCGTCCGGCGGGTTGCCGAGGTTGCCCGAATTGTTGAACTTCGAGTTGGCGCCGCCGCCGGAGCTCGGCAGGCGCTGGAGCACGTCGTTGATCGAGCTCAATCCGGTCTTCGCGATGTCCTGCTGGTCAAGGAACACGCGCGGCGCGTCGAGGTCGAGCGGATTGCGGCGGATGCGCGATCCGGTGATGACGATATCCCCTTCGGGGGTCGCGGGGGCTGCGCTTGCCGGAGTTTGGCCGGCATCCGGAGGAGGCAGCGTGCTCTGGGCACTGGCTGCGCTCACACCGCCGATCAACGCTGTAAACGCTACGCCCGCACGAAGTGCCGTAGTGGTCCGGATCATTTTGACTCCCCCTTGTTTCGCCCCGCATGACGGGTGTGGAACAACCGTAACCTACAGGCTTGTCGGTGCGGAAGCCGCTTCTGTAACCCACTCGACACAATTCCGGTCGGGTGATGCTTTCCGGTCACGCACTCCCGGGGGCGGGAAATGCCAGGTAGGCAAGCCGCCGGACCTCGCGGCGGCCGCGCGTGACGGTGTCGAGGATCATTCCGGCGAAGAAGCAGAGGACGGCAATAATGACCATGCCGGTGGCGAGGATCGCGGTCGGGAACCGCTCGACCTCGCCCGTCTTGAGATAGGCGGGCAGCAGCGGGAAGGCGAGGATCAGCGCGGCGACCAGGAGCAAGGCTCCGATCGAGCCGAAGAACAGCACCGGCCGCTCGATCCGATAGAGGGTGGCGATCGTCTTCATGATCCGCCAGCCGTCGGAGAAGGTCGAAAGCTTGGACTCCGACCCTTCCGGCCGCGCCGCATAGGCCGTCTCGACCTCGCCCACCGGCATCTTGAGCTCGAGCGCGTGGACGCTGATCTCGGTTTCGATCTCGAATCCCGACGACAGCACCGGGAAACTCTTCACGAACCGCCGCGAGAACACGCGATAGCCGGAGAAAATGTCGCTAAAGCTGCGCCCGAACAGGCCCGACAGGATGCCGGTGAACAGCCGGTTCCCGAGCACATGGCCGCCGCGATAGGCGTCTTTCTCCTCGTGCTTGCGGGTGCCGACCACCATGTCGAGCTGCTCGGCGAGCAGCTGGTCGACCATCGCCGGCGCCGCTGTGGGATCGTAGGTCAAATCGCCGTCGGCCATCACATAGACGTCGGCGTCGACGTCGGCGAACATCCGCCGAACGACATTGCCCTTCCCCTGCTGGCGCTCGGTCCGGACGATCGCTCCGGCCGCCGCCGCGAGCTCGCAGGTCCGGTCGCTGCTGTTGTTGTCGTAGACGTAGACGGTCGCGGCCGGCAGCGCCGCACGGAACCCGGCCACGGTCTCGCCGATCGCCGCTTCCTCGTTGTAACAGGGCAAGAGCACGGCGATGCGCGGTTGCTGTGCGGCCAATCGATCCCCCAGGTTGACGGTGCGGCTATAAAGGCGATCGAGCGCCGGCGGCTAGGCAGTTTTCGTCGATTCGCGCGGTGGTCAGGTGCAGCAGCCGAAAATCGCCCGACAGCTGGTCGAGGCGCCACGCTTCGTCGGGCGGAATGACGAACGCCGCGGCCGGCGCGAGGTCGAACGCTTCCTCGCCGCGCTCGAGCCGGGCGCTACCCTCGAGCACGAAGCCGAAGCCGAGCTCGCCGTCATGGGCAGCGAAGGCGAGCTGCGAGGAGCCGCCGGGCCGGACGATTCGGGCGTCGGCGAGGCCGCCGGTCGCGGCGCGAAGGCCGGTCTCCTGCGCCTCCCCGCCCGCGCACCCGGTCCACGGGGCATCGCCCGCGCGGTGCCGCAGGAACCGCTGCCCGCCGAACATTCGATTCGGGGCAAGGCCGCCGGTCGGCAGGTCGAGCGCGTGGTCGGCGCAGGTTTCGTGGAGCGCCGGGCAGGTCAGCTCGACCACCTCCAGGCCCGGCGAGCTTTCCAGCACGCGGTGCCGGATCCCGGGCGGCTGAAGCACGAGGTCGCCGGGGCGCATGACGAACGGCCCGCCCTGATCCTCGTAGACCACCCGGACCCAGCCGCGGCGCACGGCGATGAGCTGCACGGCGATCCGGTGGAAATGCACCCAGTCGGGCACCGGCCCGCCGTCGGCGATGGTAATGTGCGAGGCGATGTAGCGGCCGCCGAGCCGGCTCGGGATCAGGTCGCGATAGAGCATTCCGGCGCGGCCCGCCGCTGAGCTCCCGCCACCGGGCGTGAGCACGAATTCCGGCCGGAACGGCGGCAGCCGGTCGGGCGGTTGCGGAGCATCCGGCCGCGACGTCAGCTGGATCGCCTCGTCGCCGCGCGTCAGGACCGCCGTGTGCGGCTCGTCCGCCGGATAAATGCGCTCGATGCGGAAGCCTTGCGCCTTCAGCTCTTCCACCGCGGCATCGAGGTCCGAGCACAATTGCTCGACCGGGGTCACTTCTTCTTGGCGGGGCCCTTGGCCGCCGTCTTGGCCGCGGGCTTCGCAGCCGGCTTGGCCTTGGCCACCGGCGCCTTGGCCGGGGCCGCGTCCTTCAGCGGCTTGGCGGGCTTGGCCTTGGCCACCGGCTTCTCGACCGGGCCTTTGGCCGGCTGCTCGGGCGCCGACTTGGCTTCCGGCTTGGCCTTCTTCGCGGCCTTCTTCGGCTTTTCGGCATGGTCGTGCCCGCAGTCGGGCCCGTGGACATGCCCCTCCTCGCTCTCGAGGTCGGCCTCGAGCTGGGCCCGGGTCGCCTTGCGGTCGCTGATCTCCGCCTTGGAGAAGAGGAAATCGACGACCTTGTCCTCGTACAGGGGCGCGCGCAGCTGGGCGGCGAACATCGGCTCCTGCTGGACGAGCTGGAGGAAGCGCTCGCGGTCCTGGCCCTGATATTGCGCCGCGCCCTGGGCCACGAGAGTCCGCATCTCCTGGTCGCTGACCTCGATGCCGTTCGCGGCCCCGATCTCCGACAGCAGCAGGCCGAGGCGCACGCGCCGCTCGGCGATCCTGCGATAGTCGGCCGAATCCTTCTCGATCTCCTCGAGCGCGGCCTTGGGGTCCTCCTCGTGGCTCGCCTCGTGGCGCAGCTGGTTCATGATGTTCGAGAACTCCGCCTCGACCATCGATTCGGGCACCGCGAAGTCATGGCGTGCGGCAAGCTGGTCGAGCAGCTGGCGCTTCATGTGGGTGCGGGTCAGGCCGTTGAGCTCCTGCTGCTGCTGGTCGCGGACCAGGCCCTTGAGCTGGTCGAGGTCCTGCAGGCCGAGCGCTTTGGCGAACTCCTCGTCGACCTTGGCCTCGCCGCGGGTCTTCACGTCGCTGACCGTGACCGCGAAGGTCGCCGGCTTCCCCTTGAGCGCGTCCGACGGATAGTCCGCCGGGAAGGTCACCTTGACCTCGCGGCTGTCGCCCGCCTTAGCGCCGAGCAGCTGGTTCTCGAAGCCCGGGATCAGCTGGCCCGAGCCGAGCTCGACCGCCATGTTCTCGCCCTTGCCGCCCTCGAACGGCTTGCCGTCGACCGAGCCTTCGAAATCGATCGTGACCAGGTTGCCGGCCGCGGCCTTGTGGCCCTTCTTGGAATCGACCCAGTTCTTGGCCTGGCCGGCGAGTTGCTGGAGCTGGTCGTCGACCGCGGACTCGTCGGCGTCGACGGTCAGCCGCTCGAGCTCCAGCCCGTCGATCTTCGGCGCCGGCACGTCCGGCAGCGCCTCGAGGCGGACCTGCACCTCGGCGTCCTTGCCCGGCTCATATTTTTCGTCGAGCACGACTTCCGGCTGCAACGCCGGGCGCACCTTCTGCTCCTCGAGCAGCTGCTGGACGCCGTCCTGGACCGCGCCCTGCAGCGCGTCGCGCTGGATTGCGTCGCCGTGCATCTTCTTGATCAGGTTCGGCGGCACCTTGCCCGGCCGGAAGCCCGGCATGCGCACCTGGGGCGCGATCCGCTTCACCTCGGCGTTGACCCGGGCCTCAATGTCTTGGGCCGGAATGGTCAGCATGAAGGCGCGCTTTAGGCCCTGGTTCTCAGTCTCGACGGTCTTGATCACGTTTCAAAACATCCCAACAAATTGATCGGCAGCGCTGCGATGGTGCGCGCGGAGGGACTTGAACCCCCACATCTTGCGATACTGGAACCTAAATCCAGCGCGTCTACCAGTTCCGCCACGCGCGCGGCGCAAGGAGGTGCGGCCTATAGCAAGGATCGGGCGGCGGGCAACCGGCAACCGCCGACCGGGGCATTCGTTATGGGGGAATGCAACAGCAACCCCCGCCTCCCGAAACCCCGCCGCAGTCGCCGCCGGAGCCGAGCCGGCCCGGCCAGCCGACCGAGCCTCCGCCCGAAACGCCGGTTCACACGCCGGACGTCGACGTCCCGACCCCGCCGTCGCCGGGGACCACTCCGTCCCCGGGCCCGATCTCCCCGGTCGGCTAACGCCGCAGCTGGGCCGAGGCGACGATCGATTCGAAGTCGGGCAGGATCGTCCCGTAGTAATGGGACCGCGCCGCGTCGAACAGGATCAGGTAGAGCTTGCCGTCGATCACCGCGCCGACCGCCCGGCCCTTGCGCCACAGCTCGTCGCCGTCGAGATGCTCATAGTCGAACTGGAAGCCGTTGGTGCCGAGGAACGGCCGCGGCTGCAGCGACAGCGTGCGGAACTCGACTGCCCCGCCCTTCACCCGGTACAGGCTCTCGAGCATCGCGACGATTTCCGGCGGGGTCATGTCCGACCGGAACTTCGGCACCTGCTGGTCGGCCCGCTTGCTCTGGCGGATCAGATAGGCGCCGCCCTTGAGGCCGCTGACGAAGCTGATCCCGTCGAGATAGGGCCCGTTCAAGGTCCAGTCCTCGACGTCGCGGACGTCCGACCACAGGAAGGCGCGATGGCGATTGTAGGGGCGCGGCGGAGTGACCGTCAGCGACCCGTCGCCGACATTGACCTGGCGCACCCGGACCAGGGCGTAGCTGCTGTAGCCATATTCGCCCGTGCCGAGGCTGGAGCAGGCCGACAGCGCCACTCCCGAGGCGCAGGCCAAAGCGAGCCTGGTAAGGTGGTTCATGGTCTTGATTGCTCCCCTCAGCCGATTACCTGCCGCACCCAGGCGGCGTCGGAAGCGTCCGGCTTCATCGTCAGATAGCGGCCGAAGGCCGACTTCGCTTCAGCCGAGCGGCCCGCTTTCATCAGCGAGATGCCGTGCCACCGCCAGGCGTCGGCCGGAGCATCGGGATAGGCCACGGCCGCGGCGTAGCTTAGCGCGGCGCGGGCATCGTCGCCGTGCCGGTTGCGCAGCCGCCACACTTCGCCTTCATAGTAGCGCAGCAGGCCGTTCCAGCCGTCCCGCGCCAGAGTCTCGATCAGATACTGGCTGGCGCCCGGATCGTTGAGCTTGACCTGGTCGTCGAGCATCATCGGCCGGATCGAAGCGATCTCGGCGAGATAGCGCTCGCGGCCGTTGTCGTAGGCCTTGCCGGCGACCGTCACCTCGGCCGCCGAAAGCTTGAGGTCGGCGAGCCGCGAATCCGGCGACGGGTGCGTATCGAACAGCGACCCCCGGCGGCGGCGCTTGCGGCGATAGCGCGCGCTGGCCGTCTCCTCGCCGATCAATTGCTCCCATACGGTCGCCATCTCGAGCGGCTGGTAGCCATTCTCGGCGAGCAGCCGGACGCCCATCGCGTCGGCCTCGGCCTCCATCGCCCGGCTGTAGGAGAAGAGCGAGAGGATCGTGCCGAGCTGAGCCAGCTGGACATAGTCGCCGAGATAGACCCCGCCGGCCGCGCCGCCGACTCCCGCCGCCATTGCAGCGATCGCGAAAATGTCGGTCTTGTGTCGCTCGTCGCGCCAGCTGCGGATCATGTGGCGGCGCAGAAAATGGCCGGATTCGTGCGCGATCACCCCGGCCAGCTGCGCCTCGTTGCGCATCCTCAAGAGCAGGCCCGAGAACACCACCGCGAAGCCGGTCGGGAACATCATCGCGTTGAATTCGGGAATGTGGGCCAGATAGATCCGGAAATCCTTCGCCGCCGGGCCACCGACCTTGCCGATCAGGTCCCTGAGGTAGCCGGTCAGCTTCGGATCGTTGATCAGCAGGTTGGACCCGGAGATTTCCTCCTCCGCCCGGTCCATCAGCTGCCAGATGCCCTGCTCGTCCTTGTCGGTCGGCTTGTAGCCCGGGCCGACCAGCGGGACCATGTCCTTGGGCAGGACGCGCGCCTCGGCGATGCCGGTCGTCAGTGCCGCAGCGGCGGCTCCGCCGCCGATCAGCAGCGATCGCCGGCTAACCTCAAAGCAGCGCGCGCACATCAGCCTTTCACCTGGGCGCGACGGATCGCGTCGCCGGGCTTCATCCGATTGAGCAGGCGATCGACCATCTGCGCCGCGCCCTGGGGCGAACGCAGGTCGCCAAAGGCGATTCCGGGCACCTGGCTGGACGCGCTGACGACGTTGAACCAGACGACCTCGCCGGTCTTGAGGTCGACCAGGCCAGCGTAATCGAGCTGGGCGGCGCCGCCGATATTGGGGGCGCAGAAGCCGACGATGCAGCCGGCGAGGCCGAGCACGCCGAGCGCGACGCGCCCGCCCGACGCCACCGAATCCTCGGCGTGAAGGAATAAAGCGTAATCGTAACCGGTCCGCTGGCCGAGCCGGACGGCGTCCTCGCCGAGCGTATATTCGAGGCCCTTGCCGCGCTTCGTCGGCAGATAGTCGCCGAGATATTTGTGGATCACGATCGACTGGCCGACGGCGTAGAACAGCCGCTCGAAGTCCGCGACCTCCTGCTCGCTGACCCCGGTCAGCTGGCTGCGGCGCTCGAGGATGTGGAGCTTGCCGCCGCGCCCGCCCTGCTGGGCCTGGAGCGCGGCGATGATGTTGGTGCGCGCCTGCTCGGTCCAGTCGGCGCGCGGCTCGACCATGCCGCCGGTGGTCAGCGACCCGACGCTGACGTCGGGGCGCAGCACCAGCAATTTGTAGTCGCCCTGAGGCGGCGTGAACTGGACGTCGGCGAACTGCCGAGTCTGGACGCACGCGCTGGTCGGCACCGCTGCAGCCAGCGCGAGAGCCAGGCCCCATTTCCGCATAATCTTCCCTCCGGTCGCGCGAACCGGACGCGCGCTCCCCGTCCCTTGAGTGACCTCAGATCCCTGAACGGTTCATTAAAGCGGGAAGAAAGGCAAGCCTTTTTAAATGTTTAGCGACCGCGCTCAGTCCGCGCCACTGGCGTCGCCGAGCACAAAGCCACGGTTGGAAGGCAATGGCCGTCGACCGAGCCCGGAGCCAGGGGGAGCCCGAGCCACGCCGCCAGCGTCGGCATGATGTCGGTGGTCTCTATCACCGCGTCGCTCGGCGCGGCGGCCATCCCCTTCCGCCAGAACAGCACCGGCACGCGCCGGTCATAGTCCCAGGCGCTGCCGTGAGTCGCGACGTAGCGACTGGCGTCGGAAATGGGCGTGATGTCCGGCTTGAGCAGCACCACGAAGTCGCCCGAGCGGCCCGGATAGAAGCTCGCCCGGGCGCGCTGGATCGGGCTCCACTGGGTGGGCGGGGTCGTCGCCACCGGAGTCGCCTTGAGCTGGTCGGCGGTGAATACCGCCGCGACCTGCGGGTGCGCCTTGTAGGCCGCGACCGCGGCCGTCAGCATCCGCTTCTGGTCCTTCGCCGAGAGGTTGCGGTCGATGTACATGTCGCCGAACGCGCTCTCGCCGATCAGGCCGAAGCCGCTGATCCCGAGCCGGTTGGCGAGCTTGAGCCCCATCGTCCCGGCGGCCAGGCCGGGATCGACCCGGGCGGCGTCCTTGACCCCCGCGAGCTGCATCCGCTCGGGGATGTCGAGCCCGCCGTGGTCGGCGGTGAGCGCCACCGCAAAGTCGAGCCCGCGGCTGTCGAGCAGTGCCAGGAAGTCGCCGATCTCGCGGTCGAGTTCGAGCAGCTGCAGGCACATCTCTTCGCCCTCGGTGCCGTAGGTGTGCCCGACGTAGTCGGTCGCCGACAGACTGATCGCGACCACGTCCGGGTCCGACCCGCGGCCGAGCTGGAGCTCGTCGATCAGCCCGGCGGCGACCGCGAGCGTGTCCCCATCGAGCTCGGGCGAGGCGCGAAAGGCGGCCTGGTCCTCGGCGTTGCGCGCGAACAGCCCGGCGCCGACCGTCTTCTCGCTGTTCTGGATCGCGACCGGCCGCGCCTTCCCCTGGCAGAAGGCGGGCGCGGTCATCGGCTGACGATATTCGAGCAGCGCCTTGGCGATCGAGGCATTGGCCTGGACGATGGTCTTCGGGACCCCCGCGCTCTTGAGGTCGGTCTCGAACTTCTGGCCGGTCCAGTACCAGCGCTGGTCGGCCTTGTGCCCGGTCATCATCACCGCGGCGCGGTCCTTGCCGGCGACCGCGACGTTGCGGCTGCCGGGCCGGGCGGCCTTCATCAGCTCGCCCAGCGTCGGCACCAGCAGGTGGGCGGGCGAGACGGTGTAGGCCGACGAGCTGCTGCCCGGCACGGTCTCGTCCTCGGCGCAATAGACGCTGACGTCGGAGCGCTTGACCCCCTGGTCGATCCAATTGTTGGCGATGATCCCCGTGCGCGACGGATGGTCGCCGGTGAGGATGGTCGAGTGGCCGGGGCAGGTCTCGGTGGCGGCATGGCTCTGGTAGCCGTTGCGGAACGCCGCCCCGCTCCCGATCCGCGCCAGGCCGGCGGTGAAGTGCGGGCGGTACTCGTCCCACAGGTCGGCGGAGAACTGGTCGACCGAGATAACGACGAGGAGCTTCGGCGGGGGTGCGGGCGCGGGTTGCTGGGCAGCGCCGGGCGCCGCGATCATAGCCGCCAGAAGTACAAGCCAGTTCCGCATCACCCTCTCCGTTCCCCGGCGAAGGCCGGGGTCCAGTCCAATTAAACCGGCGCGGAAGCGCCGCCTGGGCCCCGGCCTTCGCCGGGGTGCAATCAGCCCAATTTCGCCCGCAGCCGCTCGTTGACCACACCGGGATTGGCCTTGCCGGCCATGGCCTTCATCGTCTGGCCGACGAAGAAGCCGAACAATTGCTGCTTGCCGGCCTGATACTCGGCGACCTTGTCGGCATTGGCGGCGAGGATCTCGTCGATCTTTGCATCGATCTCGCCCGTGTCCGAGGTCTGCTTGAGCCCGCGCTCGTCGACGACCGCGGCCGCGCCCTGCCCGGTTTCCAGCATGATCTCGAACACCTGCTTGGCGATCGTGCCGCTGATCGTCCCGTCGGCGACGAGGCCGAGAAGCTCCGCTGCCTGCTCGGGCGTCACCGGGCAATCCCCAATGCCCTTGCCGAGCCGGTTGAGCGCTCCGAACAGCTCGGCGACGACCCAGTTCGCGCCCTGCTTCGGCTCCGCGCCCGCTTCGAGCAGCGCATCGAACCACCGCGCAGTCTCGACCTCGGCGGTCAGAACGCTGGCATTGTAAGGGGTTATGCCGAGGCCCTCATAGCGCTTGCGCTTGGCGTCGGGGAGCTCGGGCAGCGACTCCCGGCACTCGGCGAGGAACCCCTCGTCGAGCTCGAGCGGAAGCAGGTCCGGGTCTGGGAAATAGCGGTAATCGTGCGCGTCCTCCTTGGAGCGCAGCGACCGCGTCACGCCCTTGTCGGGGTCGAACAGCCGCGTCTCCTGGGCGACCGCGCCGCCGCTCTCGAGCAGCTCGACCTGCCGCTTCGCCTCATGCTCGACCACCGCCATGACGAACCGCACCGAATTGACGTTCTTGGTCTCGGTCCGGGTGCCGAGCTCGCCGCCGGGCTTGCGCACGCTGACGTTGACGTCGGCGCGCATCGAGCCTTCGTCCATGTTGCCGTCGCACGAGCCGACGTAGCGCAGGATCGCGCGCAGCTTCTTCAGATAGGCCCCGGCCTCCGCGGGCGAGCGCATGTCGGGCCGCGACACGATTTCCATCAACGCGACGCCGCTGCGATTGAGGTCGACGTAGCTCATCGTCGGGTGCTGGTCGTGCATCAGCTTGCCCGCGTCCTGCTCGACGTGGAGGCGCTCGATGCCGATCCGCCTGGCCGAGCTTTCGTCCTTCTCGTCGAGCAGGATCTCGACCTCGCCCTCCCCAACCAGCGGGTGATAGAGCTGCGAAATCTGATAGCCCTGCGGCAGATCGGCGTAGAAATAATTCTTGCGGTCGAACCGGCTCCAGCGGTTGATCACCGCGTCCAGCGCCATGCCGGTGCGCACCGCCTGTCGGATACATTCTCGGTTAGGCACCGGCAGCATCCCCGGCATCGCCGCATCTACGAGCGAGACCTGCGTGTTGGGCTCGGCCCCAAACTCGGTTGCGGCGCCCGAAAACAGCTTCGACCTGGTCGCGGTGATCTGCGCATGGACCTCGAG
>Ga0207674_10002344_pt1 | contig 23940 bp, 22 predicted proteins | sample KBSCornC72_FD_184303 | JGI IMG/M metagenome (GOLD analysis project Ga0207674, IMG submission 184303) | Corn rhizosphere microbial communities from Kellogg Biological Station, Michigan, USA - KBS Corn C7-2 (SPAdes) (version 2) | ecosystem: Host-associated > Plants > Roots > Rhizosphere > Soil ...
CTAGTCGTCTCCGACGGTGGCGACAATCGGTCCCGCTATACCGAGGGAGAGGTACGTTCCCAGGTGCGCGAATCAGACGTGGAGATCTACTCGATTGGGATCTTCGACCCCTATGCGGCGACCCCCGAGGAACGGACCGGCCCGATTCTGCTGAACGAACTTTGCGAGGAGACCGGCGGGCGTCTGTTCCGGGTTGACGATATCTCGGAAATGAGCGACATCGCGGAGAAGATTTCCACCGAATTGCGTAACCAATACGTAATCGGGTACACCCCCAAGAACATCTCGCGTGACGGCAAGTGGCGTAAAGTGAAGGTGAAGCTCACCCCGCCATCGGGTCTGCCTCCACTCACGGTCCATGCTCGAACCGGATACTATGCGCCTTTGCAATAAATCGGTCCTTTCCTTTCTTATCCTGGTTTCAACACTCTCCCTTGAGGCGCAACAGCCCGCCAAGCCGGCCGCGCCCGCGGCGCAGACTCAGGGTGCACCCCTGACGGTCGACCGCGATCCTGTACGCTCCCCTGACGCTGAAGCGCCGCCAACACCCACCGGCGAGCCGCTCGAAAAAAAAGGCGAGAGCTACGTTCTGCACACCGACGTAGAAGAAGTGATCCTCAACGCCACGGTTTTGTCGAGCAGCAACCAACTGATCCAGAATCTCAAGAAAGAGAATTTCCAGGTTTTCGAGGACGGCACAAAGCAGAACATCGTCAGTTTTCAGCACTCGGATTTGCCGGTATCGATCGCGCTTGTGGTCGACAATTCCGGATCGATGTCGAAGAAGCGACCTTCCGTGAACAAAGCTGCCCTGGACCTGGTTGAGGCTTCAAACCCGCAGGATGAAGCCTTCGTAGTGAACTTCTCCGACGAAGCCTATATCGACCAGGAGTTCACCTCGAGCGTGAACAAGCTGCGAGATGGGCTGGCGCACATCGAATCGCGCGGAGGAACCGCACTTTACGACGCAGTTGTGGCTTCCGCGGACAAGCTGGTAGCCGATGCGAGCCGGCCGAAGCAGGTGTTGGTAATCGTGACCGACGGCGAGGACAACGCGTCAACGCTGTCGCTGGAACAGACCATCCGCCGCGTGCAGGAACTTTCAGGACCGGTGATTTACTCGATCGGGCTGCTCTTTGGCGATGAGATGAGCCGCGCCGAGGTGCGCCATGCCCGGCGAGCGCTGGAGATGCTTTCGACCGAAACGGGCGGCATCGCATTCTTCCCCAAAAACATTGAGCAAGTGGACCAGATAGCTGCCGAAGTCGCCCGCGATATTCGCAGCCAGTACACCATCGGCTATCACTCGACCAAGCCGTCAACGCAACCGGGATTCCGCCGTGTGCAGGTGACCGCGGAGGAAGCAGGCGGCGGCAAACTGACGGTAAGAACGCGCACAGGCTACTTCCCAGAGAGCCGGGCGAAGAGAGCCGGAGCGGCCAAGAAGTAGTGCAGGCAAATAAGCTAAACTGGCTTCCCATGGCAGTCGAAAGCCCTACCACCTCCTCCTCCCGCATCGCAGCCGATATTACCCAGCTTGTAGGCCACACACCCATGCTCCGCCTAGGCAGAGTCGTGTTGCCGGGGTCGGCTGACGTTTTCGCGAAACTTGAGTTTCTGAACCCGGGCGGCAGCGTGAAAGACCGCGCGGCCCTGGGCATGATCCTGGACGCCGAGGCGAGAGGTCTGCTTCGTCCGGGTTCCACGATTGTTGAAGCGACGGCGGGAAATACGGGTGTAGGCCTCGCGCTGATCGGGGTCAACCGCGGCTACAAGGTCAAGCTCTTCGTGCCGGAAGGCTTCGCTGAAGAGAAGTGCATTCTAATGCGGGGTTTCGGAGCCGAGGTCGTTCGCACGCCCGAAGCTGACGGAATGAAGGGTGCGATTGCGGAAGCAAACAAACTGGCCGAGTCGATTCCCGGGGCTTTCATGGCGGGACAGTTTACGAACCAGGCCAATCCGAAGTTCCACCATGACACCACAGCGGCCGAGATTTGGGAGCAGATGGAAGGCCGGGTGGATGGCTTCGTCGGAGGTGTAGGCACGGGTGGAACGTTCTCCGGCGTGGCTCAGTACATGAAAGAAAGAAACCCGGCGATTGTCACCGTCGCAGTCGAGACGCAAGGGTCGATCCTTCAGGGAGGCCCTCCCGGCAAACATCGCGTGGAGGGAATCGGCGTGAGCTTCATCCCGGAGACGTTTCACAGCGAAGTGTGCGATCGCGTGATGATGGTCAGCGACGAGGATGCCTTCGCAATGGTGAAGCGGCTCGCGGCGGAAGAAGGCGTGCTGGGGGGTTCCAGTGCGGGGGCTGCCGTACATGCGGCCCTCGAGCTGGCGCAGGAATTGGGAAGCGGCAAGCGGGTGATTACGATTATTCCGGATTCGGCGGAGCGCTATCTATCGAAGAAGATCTTTGAGGGTGGAGTGTAAAGCAGTCGTTGGCTTTCAGCTCTCATCCTTCAGCTCAACAAGATGGGAGACGGAGATCTCCTGGACGAGCCTTTGCTCGTGTTGCGAAAACTGCTTTTCCCAACGCAAATTTGAAGCGGTTAAGCCCTCATTCCTGCATGTGTGCAGCCGTCGTGGCCGCAGGTGCAGACAATCTCGATCTTGTTCGCGATGCCCTCGCAGTGTGCGCTGCAATACTTTTCCTTGTCCGGCGCGGTACAGCTGCACGCAGGATTTCCGCATTTCTTGGGAGCGTTGGCCATGGATCCTCCTCAACACCGGAACGGCTTCCGGTGTGCCCGGTTTCGATGCTGGCGGCGAGCGAAAGGATGCAGCAGCAAAGCTTCGGCCTCTCCGGAAATGGAGCGCGGCATCGCGATAAGCTAAAACAGAAACGCCTGGAGCTTGACGCCCACCATGTCGAAACCGAAATATGCCACCTTGGCCGTACACGCCGGTCAGCAGCCTGATCCTCTTACCGGCGCCGTAAATGTGCCTGTTTACCTGACTTCCACGTTTGAACTGACCGGCATTGAATCTAGTCGGGGATATGACTATTCCCGGGCCGGGAACCCGACCCGCGCACGAGTGGAAGAGGCGCTGGCTACGCTCGAAGGCGGCACCTGCGGACATGCCTTTGCCAGTGGAATGGCGGCGATTTACGCGCTTGTTGCGACGCTGCACACCGGCGATCATCTCATCTGCTCGGCGAATGTCTATGGCGGCACAGCGCGGCTTTTCAATCTCATCATTCAGCACTACGGCATCGCCATTGAATACGTGGACACCGCCGATCTCGATGCAGTGAAGGAGGCGATCAAGCCGAATACGAAGCTGATCCACATTGAGACGCCGACTAATCCTCTGATGGTGCTGACGGATATCGCCGCAGTCTGCGAGATTGCGCACACGAAAGGCGTGGAGGTCAGCGTCGACAACACCTTCATGTCTCCTGCGCTGCAGAGTCCTATCGCGCTCGGCGCGGATGTCGTGATGCACTCGACAACGAAGTTTCTCAATGGCCACTCCGACGGGCTGGGCGGAGCGCTGATCGGGACCAAGCCCGCGCACAAAGACCGGTTTCTGCTCGTCCAGAAGGCCGCAGGAGGCATCATGTCTCCGTTCGAATGCTTTCTGGTTCTGCGCGGGATCAAGACGCTCGTTCTGCGCATGAAGCAACACGAAGAAAATGGACGCGCCGTTGCTGAGTTCCTGTCTACCCAAAGCAAGGTATCTCGTCTCAACTACCCGGGGCTGAAGAATCATCCGCAGCACGAGCTGGCAAAAAAGCAGCAGCGCGGATTCGGATCGATGCTGAGCTTCGATCTGGGCTCGCGCGCAAACGTCGCAAAATTTCTCGGCGCACTGAAGCTGTTTCTAAACGCGGAGTCGCTCGGTGGTGTTGAGTCGCTAGCATCCCACTCGGCGACGACCACGCATGCGGCGCTCTCTGCAGAGGACCGGGCCAAGGTTGGAATCACGGACGGGCTGGTGCGGCTCTCTGTGGGTATTGAGGATCAGGAAGATCTCATCGCAGATCTGGAGCAAGCGCTGAAGGCTGTGTGAAGGCAGCTCTTAGCCTTTAGCTTTTAGCTCAACTTTGGAAGGCAGCAATATCCGAGTAATGGCAAATTCCGACGCAGCACTTCGCAGGCTGGTTATTGCCATCGCAAACGGGAATTCCGCGAAGTTCTCGCAGTTGCTGGCTGAGAATCCTGCGTTGGCCAAGACCCATTTTGAAACCACAAATGCAACCCGTCAGGCGGCGAAAGAGAACTTCGTCCCTGAGGTCGGAAGATATATTTACCGCGGCGACACCGCATTGCATTTTGCGGCGGCAGCGTATGAAGCTGAGGTGATCAGCAGGCTGATCTCGTTGGGTGCGGATGTCCGCGCCAGAAATCGTCTTGGCGATGAGCCTCTGCAGGCGGCTGCGATGGGAACTCCGGCGTCGGAACGCTGGAATCCAAAAGCACAATCGGCCGCCATCAAGGCACTGATCAAAGCCGGCGCCGATCCGAACACAGTGAACAAGATGGGCGTCTCACCGCTACACAAGGCCGTGCGCACTCGGTGCGCCGACGCGGTTCGAACTCTGCTCGAATCGGGTGCAGATCCTGCAAGGAGGAACAAGCGCGGGTCGAACTCGATGCTGCTTGCGAGCATGAATACTGGCCGCGGAGGCTCTGGATCGGCAGAAGCGAAAGCCGAGCAACAACAGATCTTGGAATTGCTGAAACGAGCCAATAGCCGGTAGCTTGTAGCTGGTAGCAGCCTGGCGCGGTCCGGAGCTACAGGTTACGGGCTACAAGCTGATGGCTGCACTTCGTTAGAATCGACTGAGTGAACCGCGAGGACAGTCCAGGATTCACAATCGGCCAACGCTTCGTGCTGGCGATCGTGCCACGCTTCGTCTGGGCGCTGCTGTCGATTTTCGCGCGAACGTGGCGATTTGAAGTGATCGCGGAAGAAGGCGTCACGCCGGTTCTCTTCGGACAGAAGGCAGGACCTGAGATCTACTGCTTCTGGCATCAGTGTGTGCTGCCCTGCACCATCTATTTTCGGAAATCGAACGCAGTGATTCTCATCAGCCAGAGCTTCGATGGCGAACTGATCACACGCATTCTCAGGATGTTTGGGTTCGACGCCGTGCGCGGATCAAGTTCACGGAATTCGCGTGAGGGGCTACTGGGGCTTAAACACGTCATCGCGACGGGACGCACTGCAATCTTTACCGCCGATGGACCGCGCGGGCCGATCTATCAGACCAAGATGGGGCCGATCAAGCTGGCGCAGACAACGGGTGCGCCCATCGGCGCATTTCATTTGCAGCCCGAGAAAGCTTGGGTAATGAAATCATGGGATCACTTCCTCGTGCCCAAGCCGTTTACGCGCATCGTGGTCAGCTGGGCACAGTGGACGCACGTTCCCACAGATTTGGCTCCGGAACATTTCGAAACCAAGCGGCAGGAACTCAACGATGCACTTGAGCGTGCCCGCACGCGGGCCCACCAGCATTTCGGCCAACCGACACCATGAGCGACCTGCTCGTTACCGATTTCGATTACGAATTGCCTGAGGAGTTGATCGCGCAGGAGCCGCCCGCCGAACGCGGCACGAGCCGCATGCTGGTGATGGATCGAGGGACGGGGGCGCTTCGCGACAACCACTTCGCCGAATTCCCTTCCCTGTTGCGCGAAGGTGACCTGCTCGTCCTGAATGACAGCCGGGTGATTCCGGCACGCCTCTACGCACGACGAACGCTGCGGCGCGAAAAGGAAAAACCGACAGGCCGCATCGAAGTGATGCTTACTGAACCCGCGAGCGAAAACCGCTGGCGCGCACTGGTGCGGCCGGGACGCAAGGTGGCTATTGGCGAGCGTCTCGTCTTCCCCGCGCACGACGGCACGATCGTATTGGAAGCCGAGGTGCTGGAGCGCGGGCAGTTTGGCGATCGTCTGCTCGAGTTCGCTCCCGTCAATGATTTCTTCGGCGTCCTCGAGCGCATTGGCCACGTGCCCCTGCCGCCGTACATCCATCGCGAGGATGCCGCGACAGACCGCGAGCGCTACCAGACGGTCTTCTCGCGCGAGCGCGGTTCCGTCGCTGCTCCCACTGCAGGACTGCACTTCACGCCGCAGGTGCTGGACACGATCGAAGCGCGCGGAGTCGAAATTGCGCGAGTAACGCTGCATGTCGGACTTGGGACGTTTGCGCCGCTGCGGGTGGAACGCGTAGACCAGGTTCAACTTCACCAGGAGCGCTACAGTATGTCGGCTGCAACTGCTGATGCGCTTTGCCGCGCGCGTGCCCAGAGCCGGCGCGTAGTCGCAGTCGGGACCACGGTCGTGCGTACGTTGGAAGCTGCGGCGCTGCGGGCCGGCTCCGGGCCGATCATGCCCCACTCCGGCAATACAAAAATATTCATCTCGCCGGGTTTTCAGTTCCGCGTTGTCGATGCCTTGCTGACGAATTTCCACCTGCCACAGTCGAGCCTGCTGATGCTGGTCAGCGCCTTCGCGGGACGGGAACACGTCCTGGCCGCCTACCGGCACGCGGTTGAGAATCGGTACCGTTTTTTCAGCTATGGCGACTGTATGTTTCTGGCCTGAATCGCATCAAAGCCTGTGAGGGAATCCCTGCCCCGTTCTGGATGAAGTTTAAAGTTTCACTCCGCGGGATACGATAGACTTACGCCGTACGCATTCATAGAGACTTAGAGCGCCCGGTCCCGGTCTGTTCATCCACTACTCGGGCCCAACCAGATTAAGGAAATTACCACGCAATGACAGCTACAAAAGACACGATCCTTGTCACCGGCGGTGCGGGGTTTATCGGTTCCAATTTCGTTCTCCGCTGGATCGAGAAGGTCGGCAGTCCGGTCGTGAATCTTGACCTGCTGACTTATGCCGGAAACGCCGCAAACCTCGCTTCGCTCGAAGACGACTCGCGCTATCAGCTTGTTCGCGCCGATATCTGCGACGCCGATGCTGTGGCTGCTGCCATTGCGAAGCATCGTCCCCGCGCAATTCTCCACTTCGCCGCCGAGAGCCACGTCGATCGCTCCATCGTCGATCCAGGCGCATTTATCCGCACCAACGTGCAAGGCACTTACACGATGCTCGATCAGGCGCGGCGCTACTGGTCCGCGCTGGAAGGCTCCGCGAAGGACAATTTCCGGTTCCTGCACGTGTCGACAGACGAAGTATACGGAACGCTTGGCCCCGACGATCCGGCATTTTCCGAGACCACTCCGTACGCTCCCAATAGCCCGTACGCCGCGTCGAAGGCCGGATCGGATCACTTGGCACGCGCATACTTCCACACGTACAAGATGCCGATCTTGACCACGAACTGCTCGAACAACTACGGGCCCTTCCAGTTTCCGGAAAAGCTTATTCCGCTGATGATTCTCAACGCGCTCGAAGGCAAGCCACTGCCCGTCTACGGCGACGGACAGAACGTGCGCGACTGGCTCTTTGTCGACGACCACTGCTCCGCAATCCGCACAGTCCTCGAACGTGGCGAACTCGGGCAGACATACAACATCGGCGGCAACAGCGAACGCAACAACCTGCACGTGGTGGAGACGATCTGCGATCTGGTCGACGAAATACGCCCTGATGCGATAATCGGGCCGCGCCGCAAGCTGATCAAGTTCGTCACCGACCGTCCGGGCCACGACCGCCGCTATGCCATCGATGCGCGCAAGATCGCTCGCGAACTCGGCTGGCAGCCATCGGTGAAGTTCGAACAGGGCCTGCGCAACACGGTCGAGTGGTACTTGAATCATGCCGCGTGGGTGGAGAACGTGCGCAGCGGCGGTTACCTGACATGGATCAAGCAGAACTACGAGGAGCGGATCGCGCAATGAAAGGAATTATCCTTGCGGGCGGTTCGGGTACGCGGCTTTACCCGGTGACCCATGTCGTTTCGAAGCAGCTTTTGCCCGTGTACGACAAGCCGATGATCTACTACCCCCTCAGCACACTGATGCTGGCGGGGCTGCGCGACATCCTGATCATTTCCACGCCAGAGGACACGCAGCGCTTCGCTGATCTTCTTGGCGATGGCAAGCGCTGGGGCATCAATCTCAGCTACGCCGTGCAGCCCAAGCCCGAAGGGCTCGCGCAAGCCTTTACCATCGGCAAGCAATTCATCGGTACCGATTCATGCTCGCTGATCCTTGGCGACAACATTTTTTACGGGCAGTCGTTCTCGCGCGATCTGCAGAAAGCCTCGAAGCTGAGCAGCGGAGCCCTTGTGTTTGCCTACCCGGTCCACGATCCCGAACGCTACGGCGTGGTGGAGTTCGACGGCTCCGGCCGCGCGATCAGCATTGAAGAAAAGCCCAAACAGCCAAAGTCGCGCTACGCCGTCACGGGGCTCTATTTCTACGACAACGACGTGGTAAAGCTCGCCGAGAATCTCAAGCCGTCGGCGCGCGGTGAACTCGAAATCACCGACCTGAACCGCATCTACCTCGAAGCTGGCAAGCTGAAAGTTCAGGTCATGAGTCGCGGCATGGCATGGCTCGACACCGGCACGCACGACTCGCTCTTCGAAGCGGGCTTGTACATTCAAACTATCGAACGCCGACAGGGGCTGATGATTGCGTGCCCCGAAGAGATCGCCTATCACTTCGGCTACATCGACGACGATCAGCTCGAAGAACTCGCGAAGCCTGTCGCCAAGAGCCATTACGGACAATATCTGCTTGCTCTTCGCAACGAGCGGCATATCCCCGGAGGGTCGGGCGAAACGCTATGAACATCGAAGAGACCTCCCTGCCCGGCGTGCTGATCATCACGCCAAAAACCTACAGCGACAATCGCGGCGCGTTCTGGGAGACGTGGAACCACAAAACGTTCGAAGACTCAGGGCTTCCATGCACGTGGGTGCAGGACAATTTTTCCGTTTCGAAGAAGAACGTGATCCGCGGCATTCACTACCAGATTACGCAACCACAGGGGAAGCTGGTGCGCGTGGCCTACGGCGAGGTGCTTGATGTCGCGATTGATCTGCGGCGCAACTCGCCATGCTTCGGCCAGCACATTGCAGTCGAATTGAGCGAGGAGAACGGCCGCATGCTCTGGATCCCCGAAGGATTCGGACACGGCTTCCTCGTGTTGAGCGAGCAAGCTGGATTCGCCTATAAGGTCACGGATTACTACAACCCCAAAGGCGAGAGAACGATCGTCTGGAATGATCCTGAACTCAAGATCCAATGGCCGATCAAGCCGGAGGAAGCCATCGTTTCAAAAAAAGACGCGCAAGGGGCCACACTCGCAGCCGCGGAGGTCTTCGCTTGAGCAGTTGGCCGCGGCTCCTCATTACCGGCGCAGACGGCCAGGTCGGAAGAGCGCTCCTCAAGCAGTTTTCCCGAGACGCTGAGCTCGTGGCATGCAACCGGAGCACGCTCGATCTCTCCAGCACGGACCAGATCCGTGCGAAGGTAAGAGAAGTCGCTCCCGACGTAATCCTCAATGCTGGCGCCTACACAGCTGTCGACCGCGCGGAGAGCGAACGCGACCTCGCGATGGCCATCAACGGCCTTGCTCCCGGTGTGCTGGCAGAAGAAGCGGCACGAGCAGGTGCCCTGCTGATTCACTACTCCACCGATTACGTCTTCGATGGATCGAAGAACGGTCCATGGGTGGAGGACGACCGCACCAATCCCCTGAGCGTCTACGGCGCCAGCAAACTGGCTGGCGAAGAGTCAATCCGCTCTGTCGGCGGCCGGTATCTCATCTTCAGGACAAGCTGGGTCTACGCTCCTGAAGGCAAGAACTTCGTTCTCACCATGCTACGACTCGGGCGCGAACGCGATTCTCTGAACGTAGTTGACGACCAGATTGGCGCTCCCACAACTGCTGCAGAACTGGCGCGGGGGACACACGAGATTGCTACCGGCATCCTCAATGACAAGTTCGGCTCCGAGGCCGATTGGGCCGGAACCTACCACATGACCTGCGGAGGCAACGTCTCATGGTGCGGGTTCGCACGGGCGATTTTCGAACGCGCCACCGAGTTTGCTCCGGACCTGCTCGGCGGCAAACGACCTGCAGTGAATCCGATCAAAACCAGTGAGTATCCCACCCCTGCGAAGCGCCCGCTCAATTCCGTGCTGTCGAACGAAAAGCTTCAACAGAGATTCGGGGTCAATCTGGCGGACTGGCAATCGGCTCTGGATGAGGTTCTCAACACGATCTCCGGTCTGCAAAAGCTCTGATTCCACAATCGATCGCACGACCGGTCCCGCCAACAGTACCACCGTGTATGCGTCCCCGCCGGGTTATGCTTTCCCGTCTGATTGCGCCGCAGGTACTGTAGAACCATGGACTCCATCTCAGCCCCAGAGAGCCCGGCTCCCATCCAGAAGGCACCCGCAGAGGCCGCCCCTGGAGCGACGAGCCCATTCCAGCGACTCATGGCACGCGTTTTCACACGGCACGTGATGAACATTGCCATTCTCATGGCCCTGCCAGTGATCTTTTCGATCTCGCTGAACCCACTGTGCCGGTCTCTTGAAGATCCGGATATCTGGTGGCATCTCGCGGACGCGCGCCAGCTGGTTACGACGCATCACTTCATGCACGCCGAGCCCAATTCGTTCACAGTGGGCGGCAAGCCCTGGGTTAACCCTGAATGGCTCGCCGAACTGCCCTATTGGTTCAGCTACCAGGCTCTGCACTACAGGGGAATCTATCTTGTCGAGTGGCTTGTTCTCTGCGCCAACCTGATTTTCCTGTACTGGCGCGGGTACAAACGCTCGGGTCATGCAGGCGCTGCCTGGTGGGCTGCGGCGCTGGGGTTTGTACTGGTCTCGGTAAACGCAGGGCCCCGCACTATTGCGCTGGCCTATCTGGCGATGGGCGCCGAACTCGCTATCCTCGAGGCATATGAACGCGGGAATTCCCGCAGCCTGTGGCTGCTTCCTCCACTCTTCTGTATCTGGGTCAATCTGCATGGCAGTTGGCTGATCGGGCTGGCTCTGTTTGTTCTTTACATCCTGTGTGGCTGCTTCGGATTCAAGCGGGGCGCCATCGAGCAGGAAGCCTTCCCGACAAGCACACGCAATCGGTTGCTCATCGTTCTCGGGCTCTGCTTGGTGGCTTTGCTGATCAATCCCTATGGCTGGCGTCTGGCATGGAACCCAATCGACATGATGACCAACCAGAAGCTTAACATCGCCAACGTCGCCGAGTGGAAGCCGCTGAACCTCAGCACCGTCGCAGGCATGTTTGGATTTGGGGCGATGTGCCTGATGGTGGTTGTCAATGCCTTCAAAGGCAGAAAGTGGCGCGTCTACGAACTCGCCATCGTTTTCTTCGCCTGGTATGCGGCACTGGACCACATGAGATTCCTGTTCCTGGCAGCCGTGCTGACCACGCCGATTCTTGCCGTGGATATACGCGGCGGATTTGATCTCGAGTCAGACAAGAAAACTATCCCCGCAGCTAACGCCTTCATGGTTGCGGCGGCGCTGGTTGTCATCGCGCTGATCTTCCCGAGCGAGGCGAAGCTCACCAGGAAGCTCGGCACCTTTTTCCCGATGAAGATGATCGCCTCCATTCAACCGTCGTGGCGCACATTCAACTCCGACTATGTGGGCGGAATGATGACCTTCCAGTCGAAGCCAGGGTTCATCGATTCCCGCTTCGACATTTTCGAGCACGAGGGCGTGCTGGCAGACTACTTGAAGGCCATGTACCTTGTTTCTTCGTTCGAGGTCCTCGATAAGCACCATATCGACCATCTCGTGCTGACCGACACCATGTCTCTGAGCTACCTGCTGAAGCACTCCCCTGGGTGGACAATCGTCCAGCGTGAAAGGACGCACGACGACCTCTATGTGATGTTCGCGCGGACGCCCGGAGCGCCAGCCGGTGCAGTGGCCCCGGATGCCGGAGATGGCGGGCCGATCATCAAGGATGAGAACGACAAATAGTCGTCGTTGTCCGGGTACACTCCCAAGTCCCAAAAGGCGAAATGGGGCCGCTGTCTCGTTCCGCAGGATGTGACAAGCATCACTTATAAGCGGGATTCATCCGTGAAACTATGGAGGGAATTGGTATTTACCCGTGATTGCTATGGCTACACGTACGTTTTGGAGTGCCTCAGTGAATTTCGATTCATCCTCGTTCGTCGCTGAAAAGGAACTGGTTGAGGCCCTTGAGAAACGCTCGTCCACCCTGGTGTGCGAGGAAGAGCGCAAGCTGTTCACTCAGGGCGGTAACCCAAGCGGTCTCTATATTTTACGTAAGGGGACAGCAACGCTATCCATGGAGTCGCCTACTGGGGGCGTCCTCATGTCGATTACTCTCTTCCCCGGTTCGCTGATGGGTTTGCCCGCACTGATCGGAAACGAGCCCTATACGCTTACGGGAACCGCGCAGAAGGGCTCCGAGTTCGGGTTCGTCACGCGTGAGGATTTCAACAGCCTGATGCTTACCGATCCCACGCTGGCTGTTCGTGTGCTGCGCGTGCTGGCCGCCGAAGTGCGCACCGCGCGCCATGCCATTGCGGAATTCTGAGCGCGGATTTTCAAACAGGACTTGAACGATTCCAGGTGTGAAACGCCAATCACCCGGGTGCGTTAGCATCCGAAGTGTGCTCCGGCTCGACAGTGAAGTGAAGTTTGTGCGCGGTGTGGGTCCGCACGTGTCAGAGATGCTGAAGGCCAAGAGCATCGAGACGGCGGAAGACCTGCTTTACCACCTTCCGTTCCGCTACGAAGACCGGCAGAATCCGCGCAGCCTTGATGAATTGAAGCCCGGCGAGACGGCAAGCGTCATCGCTGAGGTGCGTGGCGCAATGCTGATGCGCACCCGCAAGGCGCCGCTTTTCGAGCTCACCGTAGGCCAGGGCCGTCATGCACTCAAGTGCCTCTGGTTCCATGCGCATTATCTCGATGGCAAATTCCACGCGGGGCAGACCGTAGCTCTTTATGGGCGGCTTGAGCCGTCCAGATCTTCCAGCAATCTCAAGATGATTCAGCCCCAGTTCGAGATTCTGCCTGACTCAAGCGATGACGCCGAAACACGGCTGCTCGAAGTCGGGCGAATCACTCCGGTGTACGAGTCCCTGGGCGGCTCACGACTTGCTTCACGCTGGCAGCGCAAAGTCATCTTCAATCTTCTGGACGCGGTACGCGGAAATGTTCCGGAGAGCCTTCCGACGCCGATCCTGGCGAAGCTCGACTTGCCCGATCGTGAGATCGCGCTGCGTGAGGTTCACTATCCGCCGGAGGGCACCTCCCTCACCCAATTACAGGCGTGGGCCACACCAGCGCACCGCCGGTTGATCTTTGAAGAGCTCTTCTACCTCGAGCTTGGGCTGGAGCTAAAACGCCGCCGTATGCGCGAGCGCCAGGGCATTGCGTTTACAACCGGCGAAAAGGTCCGCGAGGCCATTCGCGAAGTGTTGCCGTTCCATCCCACCGCGGCGCAGAAGAGAACTCTGGGCGAGATCGTCGGCGACATGCGCAACCCGAACCCCATGCGAAGGCTTCTGCAGGGTGATGTGGGGTCGGGGAAGACGATCGTTGCCCTGCAGGCGATGCTGGTGGCGATCGAGAACGGCTACCAGGCCGCGCTGATGGCGCCGACCGAGATCCTGGCAACGCAGCACTTTCTTGCCGCGCGCAAACTGCTCGAACGTTCCTCGCGTAAATACAAGATTGTGCTGCTCACGGGTTCGCTCGACGAGGATCGCAAGCGAACCAATCGCGGCATGATTAACCGAGGCGAAGCGCAGCTGGTCATCGGGACCCATGCGCTGATCGAGGAGAAGGTCGAGTTCGACAATCTCGGTCTGGTCGTCGTGGACGAGCAGCACCGCTTCGGCGTGCTGCAGCGCTTCAGGCTCATGAAAAAGCCTAATCAGCCGGAGCCAGATGTGCTGGTGATGACGGCAACTCCGATCCCACGCACGCTGGCACTGTCTCTCTATGGCGATCTCGATGTCAGCGTCCTCGATGAGCTACCGCCCGGAAGAACTGCGATCGTGACGCGCCGAGTGCCTGATGAGCGATCAGCCGAGGTCTGGGATTTCGTGCGCAAGCAGGTCAAGCTGGGTCGCCAGGCCTATGTCGTCTACCCCGTAATTGAAGGCAGCAGCGATGACCAGCCGGAGCTGGACTTCTCGCATGATGAGGACAAGGCCTCCACGGAGGTGCCTGTGCCGGTGGCGCTCAAGAAAACCCGCAAAGGAAAGACCCCTGATCTCTTTCCGGGCACCGCCAAAGAGGCGAATCCTGCTGCGAAATCCGGACTGAAATCGGCCGTCGCCATGCACGAGAAGCTCCGCACTGGCCCACTGGCCGGCTTGAAGGTTGGGCTCCTGCATGGACGACTCGATGCGGACGACAAAGAAGTCATCATGCGCAGGTTTCAGCGGGGGGAGATCAACGTGCTCGTGGCGACGACCGTGATCGAGGTGGGCGTGGATGTCCCGAACGCGTCTGTAATGGTTGTCGAGCACGCGGAGCGATTCGGCCTGGCGCAACTGCACCAGCTTCGCGGCCGGGTGGGCCGCGGCTCCGCGAAAAGCTACTGCATCCTGATCACCGGCGAACGCGTGTCAGAACAAGCCGAAGAGCGGCTGAACGCCATGGTGCGCACCCAGGATGGGTTCGAGCTGGCAGAGCTCGATCTTTCTATGCGTGGCCCGGGAGAAATTTTCGGGACGCGCCAAGCGGGCCTGCCGGAGTTTCGAGTGGCCAACCTCGTCCGAGATAAAGCCTTGCTGGAGCTAGCCAAGCGAGAGGCCGAATACTTCGTGAACCATCCTGACGCCTTCTCCGACGCGGAACGTGCACGTGTTCGCGCAAGGCTGAAGGAAGCATGGCAGCGCCGCTACGGGCTCGTCGAAGCTGGCTGAGACCGCAGCACAGTCATCGATCACTGAGACAGGTGTGGGGTGTTCGCAAAATTCGTGAGTGGCGACGTCTGGATCTCAAGATCAACGCTGACGATTTCCTCGCCGCAACCCTCCTGTCCGAATTTGGTGCACTGGCATAGCTCCGTGAACTGCAGGTGAGCCTCCCGGCCAAGTTCGACTCCTGAAGCAACAAGAATGCTGTAGATGTCCACGCACGATCGCCGCTCAAACTCGAACAGCAGGTCGATCAGCCCGGAATCAGTTGCGCTGCGGCTCAGCATCCACCCGCCGCATCCGAGGATTGCACCAGTAACGGTCTTCACCAGCCGGCTGGGTTCCTCGTTTGAAAGGGCTCTCATCTGGATGGCCCAGGGAATCGTGCCAAGGTTCGGCGGGTCGCGAGGAGTCGATGCCTGTCTCACGCTCAGGTCATCGGCACCTAGGCGCTAATCGATCACACTGTGCAAATGTCGGACCATACTCTCTCGGCCGGGCGTTCTCTCGATCGGAGCCGGATCTTTGCGCTGGGGATGTTAGCTTGATACTCAGCATGATCGTCGGAAGCGGCATCGACCTGGTTGAGATCACCCGGATTCAGCAGTCCGTTCAACGTTTTGGCCAACGATTCCTGAACCGCGTCTATACCCCCTCGGAGCAGGCCTACTGCCTGCGCAAACGCAACTCTGCCGAGAGCCTGGCGGCCCGGTTCGCGGCAAAGGAAGCCGGAGCCAAGGCTTTGGGTACCGGCATAAGCCGCGGGGTGAGCTGGCTGGAAATCGAAGTAGTGCGCGAGCCGAGCGGTCGGCCAACCATCCAGTTCCATGGCCGGGCAGCAGACATCGCCCGTGAACTGGGCGTCGCACATGTCGCACTCTCCATCACACACACCGGGACGCTCTCGATGGCCAGCGTCGTGGTCGAAAAGCTTCCTTAGCCACTCAGCGACTTAAGTTGCTGTACCGCAGCAGCTTAGCTCCTTACGCCCCGGGGTCCCACGATATGCATCTCAACCCCCTGTGCACCGGGCGAACGAATCGGTAACCCCTGCCGTATCTGCTATTCTCAAGGCGACGAACTGATCCGAATCGTTCGCTTTTCGTCAAAGGGAAACGTCTTGCCGAGCCGCAAAGAGATTCAGTGGTCCCAGCTGAAGGTTGGCGCATTGGTCCTGGCGGCCATGGCTGTTCTAATCTTCGTCATCCTGCTGATGAATTCGGCCGCGGGCGGCGTCTTCTCCAAGAAGCTCACGGTTCGCACCTACTTCGACAATGCCGGCGGCCTGAAGAACGGCGCCCCCGTCACGCTCGAAGGCGTCACGATCGGCAATGTCATCAGGATCCGGGTGGTGCCCGAACGCGCCCCAAAGCCAGTCGAAGTGACCCTTCGCGTGGGCGGAAGCTACGCTAAATTCCTGCACACGGACTCCAAAACTACCATCGCGCAGGCAGGCGTTCTGGGCGACAGCTACGTCGATATTTCCTCCGTGCAAGCCCGCGGGCCGGAGATCGCCAACAACGCCGAACTCCCCTCGACCGAAGCCCCAAGCCTGCAGGGCGTAATCACGGCCAGCCAGACTTCGATTGAAGAGATCACGAAGCTGATGCGTAATTCCAACAAGCTCGTGGACACGCTGAATTCCACCAGGGGTACGCTCGGCGGCATCATCAACGATCCCAAGTTTTACGCCAAACTCAACCGCATCGCGGATAATCTCGAGAAGCTCACTGGCGCCATCAACAATGGACAGGGCACCCTGGGCAAGCTGGTGGCCGACGACAAACTCTACACCCACGCCGACGCGATGATCGGTCACTTCGACCAGATCGCTGGAGACATCCAGAACGGCCGTGGCACCGCCGGCAAGCTCCTCAAAGACGACACCCTCTATACGAACCTGAATTCGTCCGTCGCTAACCTGAACCAATTGCTCAAGGACGCGAACGAGGGCAAGGGCGCCATCGGCAAGCTCGCCAAGGATCCCGAGTTTGCCCGCAAACTCGACGACACATTGAGCCGTCTAGATGGCATCCTGACCAACATCGACGAGGGCAAGGGCACCGTGGGCCAGCTGATGCAGAACCGCTCGCTCTACGATCATGCCGACGCCACAATGAGTGAAACTCAGCAACTGGTCAAGAGCATCCGCGAGAACCCGAAAAAGTACCTGGTCATCCGCCTTAAGTTGTTTTAGATTGCGTGCCGATCGGCTGTTGCGCTGATGGCCCGAGCTTCTATATCTTTACTCCACCAAGTCCCTTCCTCTCTTCGTTCATGGGCGCAGCCGCGTTCTTCATCGCTTTGGAGGTTCAACGTGTCGATCAAATCACTAGCTCTTGCCGTTCTGTGCGCAGCGTCCCTCGCGTTCGGGATTTCACTGTCGTGGCACCGAGAGCCGGTTGTGGAGGCTGGGGCATCTGATGAGCCGTCTTTCGCCGGGAATGGCGATATGTTGCCTCCCCTCACTTACCGCGAGTGGATCTACCTGAGCACTGGCATCGACATGAGCTACTCGCCAAACGCGATGCAGATGGACCATTCGACGTTCGACAACGTCTTCGTGAATCCTGCTGCCTACCGAAGCTTTCTCGCCACCGGCACCTGGCCCGACAAAACCGTCATGGTGCTCGAAGTTCGCAGCGCGAAGAAGAAAGGCTCGATCAATCAGCGCGGCCAATTCCAGGACACGGCAGTCAACGGCGTCGAAGTGCACGTTAAGGACGAAAAACGCTTTTCCGGGAAGTGGGCTTTCTTTGAATTCGATTCCATGCAGAAGAATGGCACGCTCATCCCGGAGAAGGCTCCTTGCTATACATGTCACGTTGCGCACGGCGCGGTAGACACCACGTTCGTGCAGTTCTATCCCACGCTGCTGCCGCTGGCGAAAGAGAAAAATACGTTGAGCGCAAGCTATCTCAAGGAAGAGGGCGCTGCTTTGGCGAAGTGATGGCTGAAGTTGATCTGGGGCAAGCTATAGGACGATCCCGCCGCGGAAGATCTTCCAGAACTGAACGAAACACTTGAGCCGCACGATTTGAAAATAGTCGTGCGCGATCAGGTAGAACACCACCGCACCCGCCCACACCACGTGCAGAGCACCGCCACCCAGTACGTCACTGAACGGCAGTGGCGCCGCCGAGAGCACCATCGCAACAACGATCAGGGCCAGGTTCACAATGCCCATCACCATCCCGATCTCGAACAGTTCGGAGGTGAATGGCCGGCCGAGTCGGAACGTCAGCCGAAGCGCTGATGGCGCAGAACACTCCTCCAGCAGCATAAGAACCGGAGCGACGGAGACGATCCAACCGAGCAGCGCCCAGATCGTAAAGAATCCCAGCGAAAGAAAAATCAGCCAGATCGCAAAGCCAATCAGGTCCGGCTCGCTTGCACCTCTGAAGTGCGATGCTGCAACCCAGCCGATGGACCGGAACCATCCCCAGCAGATGCCGCCGAACACAATCAGCCATGCCGTCTGCAGCACCAGCATGGCGGCGGGCCTGAAGCGAATGCGTGGCTGCGGGACTGCGATCTTAAGCGCGAGATTGCGGCCAAATGCGGAGATCAAGATCCAGGCGATCGCAGCGATGGGCACAATTGATCGCAATTCGTGAGCAAGCAGCGGACGATATTGCCACCACGCGCGGCTCAGCTCACCGGCTGCCATCCACGGGTTCTGCGCATTGAGGCTCGTGAGCCCGGACTCCTCCGGGGATAGAATCGTCAGCACATGCTGGAACCGAGTCCAGCAGACCAGCAGAAACGGAATCCCGAAGAGCCACCGCCAACCCACTTCCACAGCGACTACTGCCGGATGCCGGAGCATCCAGCCCATCTGGCTTACGAGCGTTTGCGTGCCTCTGACTTGCTCGGCTCGACTTCCGCTTGAGATCACTTCGCCACCAATCTTCTATTTCACGACGAGGTTGACGGCGCGACCCGGAACGACAATCACTTTGGCGACCGTTTTGTCCGCCGTGCGCACCTTCACCTTCTCCTCGGAGAGTGCGGCAGCTTCAATGGTCTTTGCGTCAGATCCTGCAGGCACGCGGACGAGACTCACGAGCTTGCCATTGATCTGCACCGGAATCTCAATCTCATCTTCCTTCGCCAATGCCGGGTCGCTCTTCGGCCAGAGCTGGCGAAGCACAGAGCCCTCCTCGCCCAATATCTCCCACAACTCTGCGGTAAGGAATGGCGCAAAGGGGGCCATCAGGAGAACTACCGTGCGCAACAGCTCATGCATCACGGACGAAGGAACTTCTCCCGCTGCGAGTTGCGCATCCGCTCCCTGAATCTCGTTTACCAGCTCCATGATCGCCGCCACACAGGTGTTGAAGTGCCAGCGGCCTTCGAAGTCCTGCGTAATCTTGGCGGTCGTCTGGTGCAGCTTGCGCAACAACTTAAGCGCGACGCCCTGCGGATTCTCAACTTTCGTCTGCTCACCCGCACGAGCAACCGGCGCGTATCGCGTGACGATGCGCCACACGCGCCCAAGGAACCGGCTTACTCCGGCAACGCCATCCTCTTGCCAATCGAGGTCGCGATCGGGCGGCGCCGCAAAAAGTGAGTACATGCGCGCAGCATCAGCTCCAAACCGAGCAACCATCTCGTCGGGCGAGACCACGTTGCCCCGGTTCTTCGACATCTTCGCGCCGTCTTTCAGGACCATGCCCTGCGTGAACAAGCGCTCTACAGGTTCACTGTTGGCAACGAGCCCGAGATCCCGCATCATCTTCGTCCAGAAGCGGGAGTAGATGAGGTGCAGAATGGCGTGCTCGACGCCGCCGATATATTGATCGATGGGAAACCAGTACTGCGCAGTCTTCGAGTCGAAAGGCGCGGTAGGGTTATTGGCATCGGTGTAGCGATAGAAGTACCAGCTCGAGTCGACGAAAGTGTCCATTGTGTCGGTCTCGCGTTTCGCTGGCCCCTTACACTTCGGACAAGTCACGTTCACGAAATCAGAGACTTTGCTCAGCGGCGATCCACCCTGCTGCGTGATCTCGATGTTTTCCGGCAAAAGAACAGGCAGTTGATCGTCCGGCACCGGCACGATTCCATCCCGCTCGCAGTGAATCATCGGGATCGGCGTTCCCCAGTAGCGCTGGCGGCTCACACCCCAGTCCTTCAAGCGGAATGTAATCGTCGCTTCGCCAAAGCTCTTTGTCTTTGCGATTTCCTGCAGCTTCTTCTGAGCCTCGTGACAGGTAAGCCCATTGAACTCGCCCGAATTCACCAGCACTCCGTCTTCCGAGACAAACGGCAGCTCGGGTTCGTCAGTAGCAGGATTGGTGGACCCGATCACGCGACGTATGGGTATCGCATACTTCTTCGCGAATTCGAAATCGCGCTCATCGTGGCCGGGAACGCTCATGATGGCGCCCGTGCCATAGTCGATCAGCACATAGTTCGCCACCCAAATCGGCACCATCTCCCCGCTGTAAGGATTGATTGCGAACTTTCCGGTGGGAATGCCGTGTTTCTCGATTGCACCAATGTCCCCGGCTTCGCGCGCCTTCTTCTGCTCGTCGAGCAGCTTTGACACCTGCTCGCGCAACCCCGCGTCATCGGAAGACATTGCAATAACCAGCGGATGCTCCGGCGCCAGTTGCACGCTGGTTGCGCCGAAAATCGTATCGACTCGCGTCGTGAAGACACGGATCTTTTCCGGCCTGTTCTCAACGGCGAACTCTACCTCTGTCCCTTCGCTGCGGCCGATCCAGTTGCGCTGCATGGTGCGCACTTTTTCCGGCCAGCCTTCAAGCTTGTCCAGATCGTCGAGTAGCTCTTGCGCGTATGCGGTAATGCGCAGGAACCACTGCACCAGGTCGCGCTGCTCCACGATCGTGTCTTCGTGACGCCAGCAGCGGCCGTCAATCACCTGCTCGTTGGCGAGAACTGTCGCGCACTCAGGGCACCAGTTCACCTTGCTTTTCTTGCGATAGGCGAGGCCCTTCTCGTACATGCGCAGGAAAAACCACTGGTTCCAGCGGTAGTAATCGGGGAAGCACGTCGTGACTTCCGTTGCCCAGTCGAAGCCCATGCCCAGCCGCTGGAACTGCCGCTTCATGGCGGCGATGTTCGCCAGCGTCCATTCGCGAGGAGGTGTGTTGTTTTTGAGCGCGGCGTTTTCGGCCGGAAGCCCGAAGGCGTCCCAACCCATGGGGTGCATCACGTTGTAACCGCGCATCCACATGTGGCGCGCAAGGGCGTCGCCGATGGAGTAGTTGCGCACGTGGCCCATATGGAGCTGGCCGCTGGGATAGGGCAACATCTCCAGAACGTAGTATTTGGGCTTGCCTGAGGAGTGAGGTTCCGCCGCGTACATCCCGGGGTCCGCGGCCCATCGCGCCTGCCACTTGGGCTCGATCACCGCCGGGTCGTAACGTAGCTCTTTCTCTTCTGCCATAACCTTTCAGTGTAAACGGCAGGACAGAGGGGCGGATCTACGCCACGAGACTCTTGAGCACCTTCACGTTGCGTTCTTCGTCGGCTGGATCATCGTTTGGAGTTTCGGCAACAAAGGCGCAGTCAGCGAATCGCGGGTCGTTCAGCAGCCACCGAAACGGCTCGATACCGATATTGCCCTGCCCGATGTGTTCATGGCGATCGAGTTTCGACCCGCGCAGAGCCTTGGCATCATTGCAGTGCCAGACGCGGACAGCGTCGACACCGAACGTTATATCCGCTTGCATGATTGTTTCGCGATACCCTTCTTCGGTGGTGAAGTCGTAGCCGGAAACATGCGTGTGGCACGTATCCAAGCAGACGCCGACCGGCGCGTGCGCCTTTAGTCGCTGCACGAGTTCTGCGACCTGCTCGAAGTTGCCGCCGAGCGAGCACTCCGCTCCTGCGGTGTTTTCGATCAGAATGCTGAAGTCTGTTCCCTGCCAGGGCAGGCCATCTGCGGCTCGGGCAATGGACTCGGCCGCGAGCTTAAGTCCTTCGTTGCGCGTCAGTCCCTTCCACGAACCAGGATGCAGGACGAGGTATTCGGCGCCAAGCATGAGGGCCCGCTCGATCTCGGCACGAAAGCAGACCACACTCTTCTCGCGAAACTCTTCTGTCTGGCTGCAGACGTTGACCAGATAGCTGGTGTGAATGACCAACGGACCAACATCGAGCTTTGCGCGCTGCGTGCGCATCCGCTCGGCCTGCTTGGGATCGATCTTCTGCGGCCGCCACATCCGCGGACTGGATGAAAAGATTTGCAGTGTATTGGCGCCGATCTCGTGCGCCCGATCTACAGCATTGGAGACCCCACCCGCCGTTCCCAGGTGCACTCCGATTCGCTTTGCCATTTTCCGATTCTAACTGGCAGGCCGCGGGTCTCTATCCAAATGGATACCCCCTCCAAGCTCTGCTTGGGCGCTGAAAACGAAGGCGGCGCAGATAAGCTTCTAGACGAGTTTCATCTCCTCCGGGTCCCACTTCACCACCTGCTTTTTCTGAATGCTCAAGTTGCTCAGCAGCGCCGCTCCCGCAGCTCGATAACCGAACACGGCATCCTCCACAACCGGCTTGCGCGAGCGCACTGACGCGAAGAAGTTTTTGAAGTGGTCGTAGCTGTCGCTGTATCCCTCCGACGCAACATACTTTTCAAACCCCGCCGCCGGCGGCCCTTCCAGGTGCTGCTTCGGATACTTTTTTGCGTGTTCCGCTTCAATCTGCGCCTGCACCGCCTTCGGGAAGGTATCGATCGTCAGCCCCGGATCCCTTTCGCGAGGAACGCGATTCACACTGACCCATCCGCCACCGATCTCCATCGTACCCTCATCTCCGGTGAAGAGCAGCCCTTCGCTCTCTTCTCCCCCATCGACGAAATTGACGCGCAGGCTGAGGTTGAACCCCTGCGGATAGTCAAACAGGCCCAACACCACATCCAGCGCATCACGGCCGTCCTTCCAGTACCGCAGCCCACCCGTTGCCATGCCCTGAGTCGGCCCATGCGCTCCCGTAATGAAATGTGTACCGCTGAACAGATGCACGAACAGATCGCCCGCAACGCCCGTACCGTAGTCCTTCCATTTCCGCCATTGAAAAAACCTTTCCGCGCTGAACGGAATCTTCGGCGCAGTTCCCTCGAAGCGCGGCCAGTCGCAGGTCTCCGGTGAGGCATCCGGCGGAATCGTATAGTTCCATGCGCCCATCGACGAATTGCGATCCCAGCGCGCCGTCACCATGTTGAGTTTGCCGATAGCCCCGGATGCGAGCAGTTCCTTCGCCTTCGCATACAGAATCGAACTCACGCGCTGGCTGCCGATCTGGAGGATTCGGCTGGTGGACTTAGCAGCTTCGATCATCTCCGGCCCATCTTTGTACTCATGGATCATCGGTTTTTCGCAGTAAACATCCTTGCCGGCCTTCATCGAGTCGATCGATGCCTGCTTGTGCCAGTGATCAGGCGTCCCGATGATGACCGCGTCAATATTCTTACGCGCAAGAATCTCGCTGTAGTCGCGCGTCGTGAAGGTATCCGCGCCCCATAACTCCTTGCTCCGCTCGAGACGGCCGTTATAGCAGTCCGCAACGGCAACCAACTTCACCCCCGGCACCTGCACGGCCTGGCTGGTGTCGTACATGCCCTGCCCGCCCGCACCAATCAGCGCGATCTGGATGTGATCGTTGGCCGCAACAGGCTGCCCTGCATCTTGCGCGGGATTCAACGAGAATACGTTCTTACTCGACTCGGCACCCGCACGAGATGCCGCCATCGATGCCGCTGAAACGGCTGCCGCCGTCCTAAGAAAGTGCCTGCGATTCCAGATCTGCACAGTTCCCCCTTGCCACGCAAAAATCCTGCCGCATACAACAATACACGGCAGGATTGGTAAAACTCGCGACTGAACGGGTACGCCAATCAGAGCCCGCTCGAACAGCTACTAGTCGTCATCGTCCTTTTGTTGCTTCGCCCTCTTCTGTGTCAGCATCGCCGGAACCGCCTTGCCGCTCATTGCGTCCTTCCACAGAATCACGTTTAGTTTCTGCGCATCGGCCTGGTCGGCATGTCGGAAGTCCATCTTCATGCTGTCCTGCGCAGCGGGCGCATGCTTCGGATTTGCCGTATAGATCAGCCCATTATCTCGATTCGCATAGTCGGCCGAA